>Ga0126336_10000309_pt1 | contig 17959 bp, 10 predicted proteins | sample SidCmetagenome_FD_92530 | JGI IMG/M metagenome (GOLD analysis project Ga0126336, IMG submission 92530) | Coral microbial communities from El Islote,Puerto Morelos, Mexico - Siderastrea C C metagenome | ecosystem: Host-associated > Invertebrates > Cnidaria > Coral | place: El Islote,Puerto... | reverse complement strand
GTACTTCAGGTCAGAAACTGTATGGGGACGAACCCACAGGACAGTTTGTAAACATAGGTAGCAGCAACAACAAGATAGCCCCATAAAATTGTTGGCATCCTTTGGGATAAAAGCCAAAAGAGTGATGCTCTTAAGTATGAAGCTGTTTTTTTTGTTGTTTTTTGGGGTTTTTTTGGGGGTTTTTTTTTACTGCACCACAAAATTTGTTTTGCTTGTTTTTTTGGGCAATCCTTGAAGTGAAAGCAGCTACCACTAAACAAGTCTAAATTCATGCCAACATATGATGCTTACAAAGGACGTTGATTTTAACTTGTTTTAGTTTTCTTCCTCCAACATTCTCCGCTATGCAGGTATACAGTCCTTCATCTCTGTAACTAACAGATGGAAAATCAAGCTTTGCTGTTCGTCGACCCTGTTTAACAATGCTGTCGCCTTTCTTCCACGTCACACGAGGCTTTGGTTTACCAGCTGAGTCACAAGTGAGGTCTTTAATGTCACCTTCATTCCACGTTTCCTCCTGTGGAAACTGTGTTAAAATTCTTGGAGGATCTGCCAAACACACAAATAAGAATTAACTAAAAGTACAATCCTTATATAAATAAATGCAGTGTCAAAACTTGCAAGCAAACAAGAACATGCATTTTTCCAAGTCAGTCAAAAAGAGTTCTAAATATCATACTGATTATTTTTAAAAATAGGGTTAATATATAATTTCTTTTTACTGAATGTTTGGTGACTTCTACCATAAGCAATGCTAGCACTAGTATTAAATCTGATGAGTAGTAAGAAATAAGGCTGTTAGGGTTCTCAAATAAGTTCTTAACTTTTCAGATAAAATTGCCTTCTGCCAATTGCAACAATGACTCTTATCTAGATCAAGTATTTCCAGTTGACTTGGAATTTAATATTCCCTAATGTATTTCAAGAATTTCCACTGTAAAGAACAGGAACAACCAGTTTTTCTACAGAAAAAATAAGTGCCCGTAGGTACACTGATATGTTTAAGAACAAGATGAATGTACACTGTACATGGAACACAGGTGGTCCACTAACCAATTAGTAGCGATGTCTTATAAAATTTAATAAAAACATGTTCATAACAGTTATAATAAATTTAATCATCACAGTCACAGTAGGAGATAACCAAAAGCAATTTAGTTCAATGTGAATACTGACAGGCAACAGATCTTAATTGAAATTATTGCCCTGCATGGTTTATTATTTAACTGACAAATTCTCTTTGGAATGAGAATTGAAATTTTCAATTGACTGAAACAATTTTACCCTTAATCTTACATGTACATGAGCTGAAATGCGACATATTTACTAAACTGGAGCAGTCACGTCTAAGCATAGACTACCAATTAATTAAAACTGCTAACCTAACATAGACTTGACCCTTTCAGTAATGAATGTGACCATGAGCAATGACTTCACAAAAGCATAACCCATGGTCATAATGAAAGTAACGAATGACTGTCATATCCACAAGTTTAAGCTTAGTCGCACTAGTTTTGACCATACATTGTACATTTTGTGGAGGATGCTACAGTCTGAATTATTGTTGATAATGCCTCTTGTAAGGCCACATGACTCAAGTTTAATAATGTTGTATGAAAAGGCATACTTGGGTATGAATTATAAATGAATGAAAAATCAGGGTCATGTTCAAGTCCCCCTCCCCAGTCCCCATCCCACCCCTAGTGATAAATAAATCAGCTTTACCAGTCCCCACCCTACCCCTAACAGTTTTCAATGGAAAGAGAAAAAGGGGGCAACAATGCATTGACTTTTAAAGAGGATAACTCAACCTAATCATTTATCCAGTTCTCTTGCAAACTATTTTCAGAGGTGCTACCAAGTCTGGATAGTGTCAATGCACTATCAAGCTCTTACCACTATATTATGCCCCCTCTCTAATAAAGCCTCCCCTCCTCTGACAGCCAATTTTTTTAATAAGCTCTCCCCCGTGTAATAAGCCCCCCTCCCCCTTTGGGTATTTAGATTTATAATAATAGTCCCTCCTTATCTCTATTAAGCCACCCACTTCATCGCCAGTTGGTGTACTTTCATAAAGGCTAGAAAATTAAAATACCTAAAGGTGGCCAGTCTTTATTGATAAGAAGTTAGTTATCAGTAGATTTTATGTTTTAAAAAAGGTTTGAAATAACCCCCCCCCCTTTCCCCTTCTATTAAGCCCCACTCTCTAATAAGCCCCCCTTCATGAGGCCTGAAATTAAGCAATCCCCTATAATAGAGCTTTTAATGTAGACAAGTGGAGAGATATTAACTGTTTAACCCAGTAATCAACCTCAAATTTCTCATCATATCAGTGCACTGTACATAACACATACATGTATAAGGCATGAGAATTAACAAAACGCTTACCAAACTAAGAGTCTTAGTCAATGTTAAGACAAGTTTTCCCTCTACTCAACAAAATGTATGAGGCCAGTAACAAAATCAGATACGTTGCAAGGACTTAAAAGGTTAAAAATAAAGCCCATCCCCATCAACAATGAGGGTGTCTATTTATTCACTAATCACTCACTTTTAATCAACACTCCTTAACCACTTAGTTTGCTATGAACACCTCCATCACTCCCTAATGTACTCATTTGGATGTTTACAATTAATTAAGATTCAAAAGCAACCAAGGATGTAAGTTTAAAAACAATGGGAAAGGCTTTGATTCTTCTTCGCTGAAAATCTTAAAAGACCTTTTGTCCACAAAAACATTTTGTGAATGCACAAAAAAAAAATAAGTCGGTGAAGTACGTATGATCGTTCTGGTGAGTGTAGTCCTGAGAAGAACTTTTTGTGATGACACTGACTGACATTTTGACAACCTGATCGGGGTGGAAGTCATCATCAGACTCAGTCAGTCAGTCACTCAGTCAGTCAGTCACTCAGTCAGTCAGTCAGTCAGTCAATGCCAATTCCCAAACAGCCCTTCTCAGGACTTCATTCACCTGGACGATCATACTCCACCAAATTAGGATACGACTGCTGAGTTCAAACCAATTACAGCACAAAAAATGATTGATTAGAACTAATGGCAGGTGGAAATTATGCTTGGCTGGAAACTTCAGAGATCATAAATCCCCAAACAGTTTCCACAGTGGGTTTCCATTTTTCATTTCCTCCATATTATGGCATATGACACTGTATTGATCTTTATTTATAATTGATCCTTGGGCAGATGCTCTTAATAAAAAACTTTCTTCTATCACAGGAGAATTTGCATATTTTTGACAAATGTAAGTGATACAGGTTCACCTTGTTCCCAAAAAGTGTCATCCATTATGAGATTTAACTTTAGAACCTGAAATTTTCGAACGTCTAAATGCAACCTTTTTTATGAACATCAAAAATTTTGGTTACTGACAGATTCTTATTACCAATTCTTAGTACTTAAAACAGTATGATTTATGGTTTTGGGTTTTTAAATTTATAACTATTCAACAACAATACATCCATAACAAGATAGTAAACAGCAAAAGGCTGTCTTTTTTCATATAACAACACCAATTGCATGTTCCTAACAGTTACTGGTGACTACTCTGTTCACTACATGTATTTAATGGGTAGTAGGTTTATCTGAAGAACACCGCACATCTGGTCTGGATAAAGAAATGCCCTTTTGTAAGGATGTACGTATACATGTAGCCTTCCGAAAAGATTTTTTACTGTATAAAAAAAACAGTGAAAAGGTTTGATATCGGTTTCCCTGCCAACCTAAACTACCTAAATTTTAACAATTAAAATTTTAACACATATCAATAATCATTGACATGTTCATGTAAATAGAAAAATTATAAATTAATGAACAGACTTGTATGGTCTTCCTTTATTTGCCAGGGCACTAGGAAAATATCACGTCCCATACAAAATACATGCCTCAGGCAAATATTGGCTTCCAGTTATTATCACACAAGTACTGTTATATTACTGCAACATATCTGTTACTTATTTTCTCATATTTCTGGTAAAATATGTCAATGTGAGACCTCAAAGATTTATAGAATTAAAGCATGATTTTAGTCAGAGACCTGAAAACCTTTAATTTAGACTTGGAAATGGCTGTTTTCTTGTACATTTTACCATCTACTTGTTTCAAAATATTATAATTATTTTGAATACAAGTCACCGATGCCAATCATCTTAAATCAAGGCAGATTTAACAATTAGTTTGACATTCAAATTTGTCAAATAAATTGCATTGCCCACAATGGAAATTTAGAAAATTGGAATTTCAGTGAAAATGAAAACATCACGTAAGATCAAAATATTCAAAATATTTTAAAAAAGCAAAACTGAATAGAAATTTCTGCAATTTTCATCCCCAAAAAGAAACCTTTAGAATGTCACTTTTAACAAGAAAACTATCTGATAAGAACAAAATTTACTAGTACCTTCTATTTCCTAACTCATAAATAATTTTCAGTTTGGCACAAAAATACCCACTCAGGGGTTGGTAGGTGGAAAACCTTTTATTATTGAGGCAGATGCGTCATTAAAAATTAAACAGCGAAATCTCGAAGAAAAAGAAATCGGCAATTCATTAACGTGAGTTCAGTATTTGAGCAAAGACAAAACAAAGCCCTGAATCACTCCCTTAAGCCGCACTCTCGATTTTTTAATGTCCAATTTGCAGTTTCTATAAGAGTAGCCAGTGAATAGCCACAATCCATTTCTAAAATGCCCAATAAACAGATTTGGTTGGAAGGGCTTTGTTCTGCGCGGCGTGAGCTATAAACCTACAGGGCTGTTTCTTGCGTTCTTTAGGATCTGTATTAAAAAAAGTCACGATAAAAATTAATTCTCAGGATTATCCCATTTAAAATCCCCACATCATGTCTGCGAACAAAAACTGCTCGCAATTTGACTTTTTAACCTTTTATTACAAACTCATTTTGCACGACATCTCCCCGGAATAGAGACCCCTTACAATTTGAAGGTATTCATTTTAATGCTCCTAAATGGTTTATTGACATTTTCATTTGAAACACTCTTGAAGATCACTTCGATGGGAATGATTTATGTTACGCGGGGGAGATAGTTTACGACGCAATATGTTAGTGTTGGGGTTAATAAATGTACTGAGAACGTGCTCCGATCCGTTGATCTTCCGACGGTCGAACATCTTGTAGCTTTGATCAATGTCACAGTAATATTCACGTGTGCAACAAAAACACAAAACACAATCTCGTGTCCGTAAATAATAAACCGGATGAGAGAGATGGATTACACCGAAGCATAAAAATTAGAGGCAAATTATCTGCTAGTTCTTAGAGCGGATGACTATATTGACATTGCTCGGTCATGATGCTACGGTAAAACCAAACAATTTGACATGAATGTAAACAAACGAAGCAGAAATATCTGGTCTTGTCAATTTCACGGAATCTTAACTTCGAAAATTAGCTAGGAAACTTATGGTTTAAGCCTTGCCGCCCGTGGGATTGTTTTATTTTCATGTGATTTTCAAACAAACCTAAAGTTTAAATCTCTTAGAATATAAGCCGGTAATTTGACCCAAACAGGCGAGATCGTGCGGGCAATCGACAGTGTAGCGAGATTTGCCCTGTTGACATGCGGAAATGCCTTATCTCTGAGTAACCACGAAGTACCCCAGTGGTATACAACTACGCGCTATACAGAATCGGTATTTCCTTTTGCTAGGCAATAAATATACCATAGGAAATTGTCTCAACTTAACGGTGGTTTTGAACCAATCTGTTAATCTCGTTGTTTATGCCTTAGCTTTTCCTCGGGTAACAGATTTTCTGCACGATCACTTTCATCCTTATCTGATCTCGGTCCAAGTTAGCTCTTCCAAACCAAAATTACCGCACGAAAAAACCTGGAATCCTTCTCGGTTACTTTGTTTGAACACAGAATGCAAAGCCCACGATAAATGCATTCATTACCTTATATACGATAAACAATATTTACTAAAAGCTGCAAAAGTGCTCTGAAGAGTGCAATTAAGCCCTATAAATACACAAATAGCACAGTTGCGTCTTCGACCTTGATCCTTGCAGATTCTTGATTACATTGTGAAACGGTGGCGCTTTGCTTTGTACGCCCGCAAAAGTACAAGGAAATCAATATTTCACACTCACCTATTACGATTAATTTGATAGTTTTCCTCGCCGTAAGAAACTCTCCTCTCAGTTCACATATGTAGGAACCCTCGTCTGATAGATCGACCCGTTGGATGATAAGACTCGCTTGCTGTAGAATTTTCACCCTGCCAGCAAACTTTGCCGGCATTGTCGATGAAGGCTCAGGTGTCGATTGTTTTTCATTTTTCAAGAACAAAAGTTCGTTAACAGAACTTCCATCGCTCGTTCCCCACAAAACAGTATAAGATTCTCCTGCAGATATCTCGTAGTTCCAATGCAGAGTGGCGTTTTGTCGTATGTTCACAGTCACTTCGGCTTCTCTTGCGGTTAATTTGAATGCTCTAACAGCGACACCTAGAGATCAAAGAGAATGATCAAACAGCTAAAATCATACCCTGAACTGACACACAGATTTAACAGCAAAACCAAAACATCTCTGTAAAATTCAACAAGTTCTTAAAACTTCAGCGTCGGCTGTCATACAGACCTAGAAGAGCGAGACCGCACGCATATACCCAAACTGTTTGACAAAACAACATTCTATCAAACACAGTCTCTGATCTGCTTGTAAGTTACTGCAAATTGACAACACAGTTTCACAATTGACTACATATCGTTCTTTCGATTACTGCACGTGTAGCAAACTGATACTACTTCTTGTCATTTCACACGACAGATCCTGGAATATATTTTTGGCTGCACATGAATCTCTCGATTCGCGGCCTCGCGTAACCTCTTGGCATCAATTACATTCCTTCGTTGACAGCCTGGTCACGTGAGCAGGCGATAAGTCAGATGTCTTTTGTGAGTGGTTGAAATCAGCACGACCGCCAAAGATTGACCAATCGTGGCCATTGATTAAAATTCAAAGACTTTAATTCCATTGTTTGGTCGATAATAGACTACCGCCATTCATAACATAATTTTAGTCTTTTTGGTAAATGCTTAGTTCTTTGTACATGGATACGCAAATTGGTCTCAAGAGACGCTATATAGATAATGGTGGATAGTTAATGGTCTTTTGGGGAATTTAAGTGCAAAACAAACACATAAGCGAACGATAATTTTATGAAGGTGCTAATATCTCATTTTAAAATCACTTTCACTAGTGCATAAAACCATGAAAACGGTCGTTGTTATTTCAAAAAATGACAATTTACGTCTTAAAAATAATGTTGATTTAAGGCTTTTGAGTGACAGTTAAAAAAGCGAAATCAAAAGAAATGTAAATTTTTGTTGACGAACGCAGGGAAAACATGACCCGACTATTTTAACTGTACTATTCCGATCAAGGGCGGAAATCGTAGGAATATGGCTAGATCCCTGTTTTTCGACTTCCCGCGGAAAGCTATCCTATAAATACCGAGATCAAGGAAGGGAGGATATTGTAACCCTCCCGTGGAGAGAACAAATTGGTGTTTTCGTTTCAGTAAAAGAAAAAAACTGGCGATAAGATAAGTTAAACCTTGGGTTAAAACTACAAAGAATGCTTTAACAAAACAACAACATTCTCAGACTTGTATTCACAGAACACAATTAAAACATATCAGTTATGTTGGCGGCGATGGTCAAGATAGATCCTGATATGAGTCTGATATGCCCAATTATCCAACGTTTTCCGAACCAATAAGAAGCGGTATCACCATCGGTGAATCGACCAAGCATGGTGGACGAAACATAAACAAATGTCATCATGTTCTTCTTATTTCAGTGCATGCCTATAACCAAAATTGGGCGTCTCTACGCGGGATACACGGTTAGGTCGGTTAGCTGATTCTTTTTATTACAGGAAGTACCGCTGTCACATAAATTTGAAAACCGCTGTTAAAGCTCAATCCGAACACGAGGGAGTCTTTTTAGATATTCTGTGCAATGTACGCCTCCGCCTGGCCTCCGCTAAATGCGTAAACCCACTGTCCTTACTAGACCGAATTATACCACGTCTATACACTCTGAGAACAGAGGACCCTTGGACCTTCCGTTAAAATAAAATAAAATAAAATCGCTATGAGGAAAGGAACGTTTGTGCGAGAGAGGGAACGCGCCTGATCGCTGATTGTTTTCAGAAATGTGGATTCTTAAGACCTTTTAGCAAAACTGTCAATGCGAACATTCGCAACGGAAGCCTCCCTCGCAGTCCGGCGTTCGCTATCAAAAAGAAGAGTTCGACCCCTCTAAAAACGACTGGGGCATGGCTATCGTAATGCCGGAAAAAGGCTTGAAGAATTTCGTTTTGGATGTGAGGGGAGCTAGGTATGATTATGGGCACGGCAACAGCAGGCAGTACTTGTAAATTTGCCATGATAGGATTTCGATCTCTGCACAAGCCGCTACTTAGCTATGTAAACAGATTAACTTGCGGTTGTGTTATTTCGGAAAAAATCGTGATCGATTTAAAAGATCCTTAAGCCATAAAAACCGAAAAACGACACTGATTCTCTTGAAGGGGCAAAGATCAACACAAGGCGAAATTTGGCTTAATTTCGATTTGTGAAATATCTTGTAAACCGTTTATAACAAGCACTTTATTTATTTATGTATTTACGTATTTATTTTTATTTGTCACACCAAGTCATTCATCCACAGACACAAAAGTTAGAGGCACATGAACTGATTCAATGTTGCCTGACTCCGGGATTGAAAGAGTAAACTAGCGAATAAAGCGCTTTCCCTTCACAGATGTCAGTGGGATTAAGGATTAGATAATTTATTTTAATTTTCAGTCTATCATCGCCAATCCGCAGCGTCTGTTAGATCTGATAAATTCTTTTGATGATAGCCGTGCACTCGTTATTATTTCATCACTGACTCAATAACTCCTGTCGATTTAGAAGCTGCAAGTCGGATTCCCACGATCTTTGGGGTCTTGATTGGATGGATGGGGGCGCGCGAGTTATTTTGGGAAGGGGTGTCAGGAACATAACAACGGGGGAGGGGGTATGTCCTCTTTCACCTCTTCCCACAACAACCTTGTGCCCCTTACCATTAGAAGGGAGCATGAGTAGCGATTTCGCATTTGGTCCAGTGTTGGGAGACTCGATATTTTTTCGTACAGTGCCCTGAACCCAGCAAAAGACTAACCTTCTCAAAAACAAATTAACGCTATTTTCTGTCGGTTCTAACGTTAATGTTGTAAAGCTGTATCGCTTAAATTTATGTTGTTGTAGTATCATATCGTATACTCCTTATTTTAATTTGTTATTTGTTTTTTGCCCTTAAAGTCATTTTTTGTTAGAGCACGTAGAAGAAGGGCGCCTTTCGAAACCTTGGATCTTTAAATATATTAGTTTCCGGCTACAGTGAAATCAGCCTTTCTTTTTTATCATATCGGTTCGTCATTTTATAGCTGATTAGATCCTTTACAACAGGCTCCCGTGCTTTTATTTTCATCAATTGATACTGTGGTTCATGACAAGAGACCATGCTCAGCCAGTAAATCTGTCCTTTTACTCATGCCGTAGGTGCCAGTCGCCAGGGGAGCCGGGTACTCTCTCATATACAGGTAGATAGGTATGTGTGGTGCTAAAGGGTATGGTCTTCGAGCCGTGTTGGTCTAAAATAGGGTATAGATTTAGACCGTTTTGGTCTAAAATAGGGCAAGGTTAGACAACTCAGGTTATTGCGTTCTCGTCTGGAATTGGATATGGGTTTTAGAAGAGGCTACTTTTTCTATAGATTATCATCTCTTGAGAAGTGCGAAGCCGTTCCTGGGTAGCTGCGATCATGTGTCAGGCGGGACTGAAATAAGATTCGGTCAGGTCTCAATTAGGTAGGCAAAATCACATATTTTCGGTAAGGGTTTCAAAAAGTGAGCCGCACACCCTCTCCCAAATTTTCGGGGAGTACCCCCCGGTGCCAGCCTTACAACCATGCAGTTTGGATAAAATAAATAGGGAAGTAGTTCAAGTCATAATTTTGCCCATTACACGTCTGCACACTGTTTTATGTCCTGCACCACCCCATGTTCTGATAGTAATCTCATAAGAGGTAGTAATTTGGGCCTTTACACGACTTACCCAACAGGGTCCCAGTGGAGTTTGGGGCTCTAGGGCTCGGGCTAAGAACTGCAAGGCTTCCATGGGTCCAAGATAGAAAAACCATTGCTTCAATCCAGGGCTCCTTTGAGCCAGAGTCAGCATCTTGACCCTGGCTCCAAGTGGACAATGACTCTCCGCGCTCTAAGGCAAATGAGCTTTGCGGGCAATTATTTAACGTTTAAGGTATTTTTACAATGATTATGGCTATGGGAAAAAGCAGATCTTAGCAAGACCTATTGGAATCTAAAAAGAAAAATATGGGTAACTTTGCATTTTTCGGAGATAATTAAGCAACCATAATTCTAAAAAAGCTGAAAAATACAATGAAAAGAATGTATGGCAATTTCTTTCCAATTTAGGCTCAATTATCTCTGATATATGCGTCGTTACCCCCAGTTTTCTTCATGGATTCTGATACCCCTTATTAACTAAGATCTGCTTTTTCCACATATTCATCGTAGACAAATTATATCCCGGACCAGAAGATAAGCAGAACTATGCGCAGTTAAGTTAGTATAATATGGGAGTTTCTGTTAGGCATGACCACAAAATTATATTGCAATTGTGTATTATACTCGGTGTACTCGACTAGGTTATCAGTGTCACTGCAGGTTTTCAGAAAGGAAATTCCCGTGAAATTATCTTTTAATCAAGAGAGGTTCATCCTCTCTTGCTTTTAATATATACCATACCAGTTGATAGTGTTTTTCGTGCGCGCTGATTGGCTGCTCGAACTCGAAAACGAAAACGAACTGGTGAAATTGTTATTCAGTAGGGTTCAACTTAGCTGAATTTCCACGTTAGAGGCTTCGATCGCACCCCATAATCTTTGGTCACTGATAGTTGTCGTTATCGTTTTTAAAAATAGTGGGTGGGGTGGGTAACAACAATGGACTTCGTTCATGCTTTAGGGAGGGGGGTGAGGGAAAGACCTAAAGCTATTCAGAACCCGTTTTTCAGGCCCGTAGCCAGCTGACCAAAATTTTAACCGAGACAGTAAGAAAATGAAATGAAAGAGACAAAAATAAAGATACCGGTTAGGAGAATTTATTTTTACTCTATCTTTAGAACATGGTTGTCCCGATATTTTATTTGGAACCTCGCCGACTTGGAGCCTAGAGGACCCGTCGTCTCGAAGTACTTCCCGCTTGAGATGACCAGCAGACGCCAGAGATGACATGCATGATCGCACACGCCATCATAGTTGGATTGGAGTCTGGAAACGAATATGAAGAACGTTTATCAAGGACAAGGGACAAGAAACGTGATGGTAACCAGGCTGTACCCGTCATGGGCTGTACTCTAAGCTTTTTATTTAAAAAAATTAGAACATTGGTAGATATCTAGCAACCTATGTGGCATTGCTAGGTGTTGACATTTGGGATCCCTTTAGTGGGGGTAAAAAGGGGTGTGTGTATTGAGGTGGTTGTTGTGAGTAGTAAAATAAACATACGAATTTATTAAGGTTATATGTTACTTGAGGGAGCGACCTCTGCAAAGTAGCACACTGCCAGCCCAATACAAAAGAAATATAAAAAAATTATTAAAAAATTAAATGAAATGAAATTTAAGGGGAGTTAGGAATTAGGCGAGCTATATAAGTATAATGGACCAGTCATAATATTTAGAGGTAATGGTAAAGGACCTGTGGGTTTAGTTTGAGTGGATGAGATCTGGTAGACATGTGGTAGTTTGTGTGAAATTTGGCTTATTGTATGGTGTATGCAGTCTTATTTGCATATTTTTAGCTTCTAGAGTAAATATTGAATAGGTGGATAATTTCTTAGAGTGGAAGATCTATAAAGAATGTGTAATTATGTGGTCTTTTGTTTTTGTAATTTCAGCATTCTTTCTTGGGGATCCAGTATAATTTATAAAGTATCAGCATAAAAGATTTTCGTTCTTAAGCTGGTTGTAACTTTAATTTTCATTCACATGAATATGTAAAAGTTTTTACAAAAATGAATAAGTTTTGTACGTTAATTATTTGCTGAGTATCTCTTTTGTCCATTTAAAAATCGCCAATCTTGGTGTAAAATGTCAAAATAAAACAATGTGTCTGCTTTTCGTTTTCTGTTAATCTGTAAGAAATCCAGTTGTCGGGCTCTTTTTTCTGCTTTCCGTCCGTTCCCCCAATATTGAGAAGTGAGTGTCCATTCGGCTATGAATATACATCTCATTTTTGGTTTTAAGCGCGCGGCAGCTTTTTAGTAAATTAGCTTTTGCGCTTCTACGTATAGTACAGTAATCTGCTGTTTACAATTACCGTGTTTTAAAACCCAAAAGAAATGGTTTGGTGGCAAAGCTATACAAGACCAAAAGATTCGTTTCGGTGGTTTATATGCAAATAGCCAGATTTACTGTTGAAGTTACCTGGTAGCGTGAGTTTTTACGGGGGGTTCCAAATGCGCAAAGGGGGTCAAAATCCGCTAGCGAAATCCGCTAGGACACCGGCTCATAAATAGCGGGCCGCCAAGATTTTGCGATGATTAGGTTGTACTTCGCCTGAACTATGATCCGAGAGCCCAAAAGCTGGCCGCGCAATCGGTGAATCGTAATAATCTTAGAGGTTGTTGGTGAGGATCTTATCAAGCGTATTTTGTCCGCTGGTTGGAAATTAAACGATCTCGGCTTCAAGGTGAAATTAGAGTTTTACTCGCGCAGATAACTCACAAAGTGAACCTGCTCGCAGGCTAACTAACTTGGAACAATGCTGGTGTTTACAGTACTGCGGAGTACTATAAGAAAAGTAACACAAAAAAGAAAAAAAAAACTGATATTGTACTAATCGCAAAGGAAATGGTACGGCATCGATCACGCAAAATGAACGTGCAAGTCACGAAACTGAGTGTGTTAACTCGCCAAGGCGAGACCGTCACCGCCACCGTGAGTGGCTTATTTAGTATGCAGCATGGGAGTTTTGAGCTTTCAGACTCTCAAACTCGTAATTTGCATAATTAATAAGCCGTGTTCTCAACACTGCATTCTAAAGCTCGTGAGTAAATCATGCCACTGTGTCCTTTCTGGAGTAATAATGGCGGACCATAAAACCGGAAAATTGTAGTTTAAATAAACAGACTTCTTCTCAAAATTAAGGCTAAAATTTCGCTTGGGAAGTGTTTAGTAAACATAGTTTTGAAATTCAAAAAATAAAATAAAGGTTACGTTTTTATCGTAGTACCACTTAAATCAGTGTATATTTCTTGGACATAATATTACACAAAACTGTTCATGTTGAAGCAAAGTTTGAGATGCAAATTTTTACTAATTGCTGTAATAATGTGAAGCAAGGGAACAGGCCCTGCTTTTTGCTAGCGTTAGCAAGGAGTTCAGGTTAAAAAGTAATTGACTGAGAACAAAAACCTGTTTTAAATGATACATAATAATCGACATGAAAAGAAGATAAACTTTACTTAAAGTCAATTACTGAGAGTAAACAGGCTGATTCAACTGGGCAGGTTAGATGTCAAACAAAAAGCAAAAAACAGAACAATGCAGCCAAGTTACCCAGCCCAGCCTTGCTACCAGTGCCTTTCTCCCTAAGAACAAAGTTTCATGCAGTCTCGTAGCCAGAGTCTGCAGACTCCTCAGTCAACAGTCCACCAAGGGAAACTCTGGGAGAGTTGATAATAATGATAATAATAATAATAATAATTAATAATAATAATAGTAATTGATACATACAACCAGTCAAAAAAAACCTTATTCAATTATCCCAGAGTCCTGTCTGGCAACTATCTGCTGGCCAAGGAGCCTACAGACTTTGGGTGCAGTAAAAACCCACGTGTAAGAACCTAGTGGTTTAGAACCTGCTGGCTGAAATTTGCCATTTTAATACCCAAAAATATAAGAACCTGTTTAGCCAAGCAAGATCAAGCAGGTTCTTATATGTGGGCTTACAGTTAAATTATGATAGACAGTTGTTTGAATGTTTATTTATCATTTGCTCATTCCATTCAATTTTCCATTTTATTTATTTATTTTATTTGTTTTTTTTATTATACAACTCTTGTTATAGAGAACACTACATATACATTCTGTAATCAGTTCTGTCAGGCTTATCATAATACTGAGTGGTGAATAATTACTGTATATTTAAGGACCAAACCCAAGTTTATTTATTTTTGTGGGAATCAACAACTATATCTCCTTCATAGAAATTAAGAACCTAATTAAGAACCTACTTAGTCTAAATTGCCAAAAATACAAGAACCTATTTTGCCAGACTTCAAAAAATGTAGGTTCTTATACCTAGGTTATTACTGTATTGGATTTGGTCACGGGTCTCCCTTTCTCTAACACACAAAACTTTCTGTTGTGTTTTCTTTTCCAAAGAGTGTGCAAGAGGATGCTGCTTTAGATTGGTTTACTACTGGCCTAACTTCCAGTCAACGTGACCTCTCTGAAAGTCACAGTATCACTTTGAATGTTAACAACTCCACCATGCTTCTTCCAGCCAAGGGCAATTTTGTGAATGGTACTCACCCCACCCCCACCCCTCTAACAAACATCTGATGTGCTCAGAAGCAAAGTGGACTATCCCAAAATTAAAACAGGAAATTGTCAATTGTATGTTGTTTAAAAACGCAATAAAATTGTTTGTCTCCCCTCGGTCCCTGTCAGAAAGTTTATATTTTATTCAGTCACAGACTATATTTTATTCAGGTCTGTAGGCTCCACTTCAGGAATATCACATCATTCACAGGCTCGATTCCGCAAAGAAAAACACAAGAAACTACTTAGGTTCCACGTTCCATACAAGATGGCCTCTCAAAAACAAAAACAACGTTCTCACAAACATTCCCAGCAACACTTGCAATCTCAAAACAATTACGTCATCCGGCGTACAGGTTTCTTTACCAGTTTTTAAGGTTGGCCTGATTTGCTTCCATTTCAATCCCATGCCTGGTTACAAAAAAGTTCTTTACCACTGCATATCATGAAATGTCATTGACGTTTGTAAAAAATTCCAAAAAAGAGACAAACTTTACTGAGGTAACACCCATACATCTACAACAATTCTAATGATAAATACCACTAAAAATTACTACAAAATAATGAAAAGAAAAGTTTATTATGGATGTTGTAAATCAGTAAGGTTAAACTTATCTGAATTTCCAAGTTAGAGGCTTAGATCGCACCCTATAATCTTTGGTCACTGCTACTTATCGTTTTTGAAAGCAGTGGGTGGGGTGGGTAAGAACAATGGAACTCGTTCGTGCTTTCGGGGGAGGGGGGGTAAGGGAAAGACCTGAATCTATACAGAACTCATTTTTCAGGCTCGTCGCAAGCTGACCAAAATTTTAACCGAGACAGTAAGAAAACGAAATTATAAAGGCAAAACAAAAATTATAAATAAAGATACCGGTAAGGAGAATTTATTTTTGCTTTATCTTTAGAACATGGTTGTCCCGATATTTGGAAGCTCGCCGAATCGTAGCCTAGAGGACCCGTCGTCGCGAAGTACTTCCCGCTTGAGATGACCAGCAGACGCCAGAGATGACATGCATGATCGCACACACCATTACAGTTGGTTTCTTCAAAACAACCAGTTGGAGTCTGGAAACGAATATGAAGAACATTGATCAGCAACAACGGCAGGGCCGTGAGGGTAACCAGGTTGGTAAGTCAGTTCACTGGAGAAGAATGTTAAAACTTTTCCGGCCTATCAGGAAGCAAAATGTTTAAGAAGGCCGAAGTTTTTCGGTCGAAACGTTTTTTTCAAGTTTTGATTGTAAACGTTGTTTTACAATTCACAGTCAGTGCCAGAAAGTCCATGATTTATATTATGTTTAAATAGCTGTCTCGATATAATTAGTCATCTCATTAGTTTATCGTTCATAAATATCTACACGGAAGACGGTTTAAGCGGTCGTACAAGGAAGCGGTCACCTTTCGTGAAATGTGGACCTGTTTGATTGGTGGAGATTAACCCATGGAATGAAGGGTTGTATATTGTTTGATAGACCATTGAAAAGGCGGCTCTTGAAAGATAGTGCTTTAAAAATGAAATATGCAGTCATTTGATCTGTGATAATCTCGCCTTAGTTTACTCATAATTGGGACCTTTGAGTATGAGCACGACTCATTAAATTCCAGCTCGCGGGCTTTCACGTCACATACCAGTCTCATTCGTAGTGCATTCTTTAGGGACGAATATAGGCCCTGAAAAGTTATCTGGTTAGAAAGTTGTATTCGCACTTAATCTCGTACTTGTAGTCCGCGCCGATCTGACTGGGTCTTTAATAGAGCTGGAAATTTAAACAAAGCCCTTTGAAACAGTGGAACTCCGCAACTATAATGACAACTTTTTGGGTCCAAACGAAAGCCCGAGCAGTGTTTTCTTATCTGAACTGAACTCGTTGTTCGAGCCATCTCATTACACGACTAATGACAACCTTTTGAAGTCCCTGCCTGTTATCATCCTCATAAATGACTCAAAATGCCTTGCGATAAGAAAGCAAGAAAGTGTCTTTTGAACTGTAGTTGATGAAAGAACTGAAACAAGGATTTCTTACATGTGAACTTCGCGTGAAAGACACAATGAATATCGCAGTTGTCTTGAACGGGATCGTGGGTTCGAATCCCGTCCAAGGCTGAAAGTTTTCAGGCTTTCTTTTTCCCAGCTGTTTAAGATGCTTTCATGACTGCGATACTCATTGACACATTATATGTATTTGGCATTGCCTCAGAATATAATAAATTACAGAGACCCTTGGAACGAGATTGACTGTATTGTACTTTCTCATGCTGTTGCTTTTTTCTTTGTTACACCTTCTTTTTGTAGGCTATAACAATGTTACTCCACTTCTTTGTCATAAAACCGAAATTTTCTGGCTCGTCGCTGATCGTATTATTGAATGCATGGGCTTCGACCGCAATTACCTTTTCTGTCAAGAATATAAACCTTGCCATGATAAACGTGACTCTGTTCACGCGATAGAATATCAGATTTTGAAAGGAAGTACTTCACTGATTTAATTATCAATGATACCGTGTTCCGCAACAAACAACCTGGGAGGCTGGGTACTTGATCCTTTACTGTGGCTAATTTACCTTATCAACTCAGTTCATAAATCCAAATTGTCGTGTTTCACTTTCCCACCAAAGAAGCACCACAGTCTCTTTAGAAACTACTCCGTTACTTTCTTGATCCACCCCCTGCCTGTCCACTGCATTTTAAAAATGTTTATTTAGTGGATATGCAAGCCAAGGTGTTAACAGCCGTTACAAACATCTTTTTAATATCGGCTGAGCAATATTTTTTTCTAACCTCACGTAAGAAGTAACTCTGATATTTAATGTTATCAATCGACAAATTCGTCTCCGTCTTCACTCGAGACGAAACGCCCAAGTCTAATGAGATGCGTCTAATGGTCAACGGATCGTCAAATTACCTTGACAAAACGTTCGTCTATATTGGACAATGCTCAACTGGAAATTGGAAAACTTCCAAAGTGGATTTAGTTATTTAAAATTAAAGCAGACACTATGGATATACGCCGCAAAAATTTCAAGTCAAAAGAGCTCATATCCTGCTCATACCTGAACAGCTGCTTCTATGTTTGCGTATTTAGACAAATTGGGTTAGATTTGCTCTTAAAGGCAGATGTGCACTCATTTTTTTACTCTTTGACGGAGAGGCAGTCTGTTAATCTTTATGATTCTGTTTTATTTGTTACAATTTATGCGTTCTTAAACATTTCTTAAACATTTCCAGGTTACCGAACCAGTTTGGTCTTAAACTTGACTATCTTCTGTTTGGAGCTGCAGAGCAGCAATTACCGCTGC
>Ga0126336_10000308_pt1 | contig 17974 bp, 14 predicted proteins | sample SidCmetagenome_FD_92530 | JGI IMG/M metagenome (GOLD analysis project Ga0126336, IMG submission 92530) | Coral microbial communities from El Islote,Puerto Morelos, Mexico - Siderastrea C C metagenome | ecosystem: Host-associated > Invertebrates > Cnidaria > Coral | place: El Islote,Puerto... | reverse complement strand
TTTGCAGTTTCTTTGCACAATGCTTATTTTTCTTGATTCTGGACTGTACTCTCCACGACCATCAAACCCAACACCCATAAAAGCAGCTCCATCAATCATGTTCTGAAAGAGGACATAGAAACATCAAACCAATGTGCCATTTTGAAATAGCCAGCCAACTGTTGACGTTTCTCCACAAGGACCAGAGGTCAGTTCAATTTGATAGTGCAAAAAACTCTTTAGGTATCTCGTCTTGTAACGTTAAAATAACCTTTTTGTCAAAATGTATCCTTGTGACTGCAAAATAATTTGCCTAGCAGGACATATTTTGTGAAGAAAATTTAAGGAATTAAAGTAAAATCAAATATGGGCCCCAAGCGCTTATCTCCGATCCAGCAATGGGGAGTACTACTACTCTCCAATAAATTAGGTAGAATGCAATTCCATTGCAGGGTTAGTACAACCAGCAATTTTTCTCCGGTACACGTTTCTACACTGCACTCTTAGAGATAACGTGGAGTAAAGTTTCTTGTCTAAGGAAACTCCGGGACGATGCAGTGACCAATCCTTCAACCAACGTCACCCTCCAATAATTTGATCGAACGTCCAACGCACTAACCACATATGTTGCGCAAAGCGCAAAAAGGATTTTACCGTTCTCTGTAGACACTTTACTCTTCTTGGCCTGTGGTTTATCTTGGCAAGATTAGTACGTTACGCATCCGCGCTTGGACGATCGACTTTTTAATTTATTATTTTAAATGCGAAGGATTTATCTGCATATGAACCTGCTAAACTACTACAACTTATATTTGCATAAACCTCCAGGATTTATCTGTATATTGGCTTTGTATTGGTTTAATTGGTAATTATTTCAATTCATTTGTCTTCGGATCTGTGCAAAGCAAAAATGAAGGCAATTTTGTGACGTTGCTTTCCCACCAAAAATCCAAAAATCGGATAATCAAAAACATATGCAAATATTCTCTATTATCATAAAATTTTAGGTTGATTTCTTCCGTACGTCAAATTTCTTGCTCTTGCTTCTTGCCGTCCATAAATGCAGTAAAAACATATCACTATATTTGCTAAAAAACAAAAACCCAAAAAAACCATAGGACTGATAAATTAGATTCCACTTCTCTAACACACCTGGCAGACGCTAGAGGTTCATTTGGCGTTATAGCAAGGATCGCTGGCAGTGTAATTTGTTCCCCAGCAGCCATTCATCATCACATAACCCACTCCAGAATTGGGGGCATAAGTGTACGGAACGTCTCCGTGTTCCTCCTCCGGTTTTTCTATGCCTGATATGGACGCCCCCATGTGGTAACCGGGAGGAACAAACATATCTGGAGTACTCCAGGCTTTGTCGGGCATAATATCTAGTTTAATCTGCGGTGGTAAGAAGAGATATCTTTGAGTAACATTCGAAAGAGTTTGGAAGAATATAAAAATACTTATGTCAACCAAACTTATTAGATCGCCAATCTCTTCTTTGCCAATCTCTTCTTTGCACCACTGGTTATACCAGAATACGCACCATTTTCTGTGGTGCTGTAAGTTTGAAGACAGGTAACCAATCCAGTCAGGCCTCATTTCAAATCTGTTTCAGCAAATGTACTCTTTCCTACACCCATCTCAGTTTTAGACAAACTGACCAAAATTCATACCAATTTTCATTGGTCATAGGCTTCAGTTTGCTAAAGTTTGGCGGTTTAGGGGAATTTGACCAGTTATTAGGCTCATTTTGAAGTGGAAACTTTCGAACATCTTTCTAGTGGCCGGAAGTAAAATAAGTGCTTTAGTTTTCTAACGCTGTATCTGCAAATCCCGTCGATGTGGTCTATCCGTGGTCCTAAGATCAGAGTTCTTCTGTGTATAGAACTCCAGTTAAATCGCATTTGACGTTTTACAGTTTTAATCATTTCTAGATGACCAGTGAAGGAAACGTTTTGAAATGTTTATCAAACCAACAGAGCGCTTCCCATGCTCCTGTAATATAATGAAGAAAATTAATAGAAGTCCTCAAATGCGACATTCCCACATAGTTAGCTCGTTATGTTTGCGATCCTTATGTTATCTGAGCTCGATTGCAATGCTCACCTCTTTCGCCAAAAAGTTTGAAGCCTTTTCCTGCGCTTCATCAATAATCCTGAGTTGTTTGTCAACGAGTTTGTTCATTACTTCTAGTCCTTTGTCAACAACTGCTTCCTGTACTTTGGGATTTTTCAACACCGACATTGCTAAGGCGGGGAGCGCTCGCTTTTGTTTTGAAGACTTTCCTCCTTCTGAAAAAAAAGAAGTACGTACAAACTTTCAACGTTTGCGTCCCGTTTCCAGTAATTCAACTGTTTTAAAATTTTAATCACAAGTAAAAGGCAGCTTAAACAGTGGAATTCAGTCACTCCAGCTGCGGACTGGCTAATTGAAAATGTTCTATAGCTCTTCTGGGAATCCATGGCAAAGTAAAGCACATGACTGATTGTCAATTTGCAGCAAGATACTTTTTAATTGAACTGTTCTTCGTATTCCTAATAGCTTTCGCAAATTTTGAAACTGTGAGCCTGCACCTTTAGAGAAGCCGTTCATTTCCGTTGCTTTTGTGGCTATTTAACACGATCTCTTCAGACATTTTAGATCTCGCTAGCGCTGATTTTAGTTTAGATATCGCACGTCTTACGAGATTCTATCCAGTAGTTTTTACTTTACTAGGTTTTGCTCCAAGAGATGTCGGGATCTTTTTGAGTATCCATTTTACATACATACTGACGCAGCTAGCAGGTATGTTTACGTCAATCTACTTCCGCATTCACGTTTACAGTCTTTTGATTCCTTCGTCTCCAGTATATGCAACGCTTGTTGCTACGGGTTTTTTGAAGTCGTCGGCACAGAAACTTATTACAATCACTGCTAAATTTCTCTTGCCCTCCCTGGACCAAAAAACATTTTCTATAGAAGCATATGCAACGAATCAGAATATGACCTCGTGTATTACGCCACCGTTCAATCTTGTTCCCAGGGATTTTTCTAATCAATTTTTTTTTCTCAGGTTGGCTGTCATAGTCCATTTTCGAGTTCACCAAAATCGTTGGATACAGAGAAAAAAGACGCATTTATACAGGGTTAGTCTCACTCTAAAGTAAAATATTCACAAATAGCTGGTCAACTCTGTGTATTGTTTTATTTAAAAATTCAGCACATTCCTTCCAGTATTTGTTAACGTTTTACTTCAGATTGACACTAACCGTGTATAAATGCGCCTTTTGTCTTTTTATCCAGTGGTCTTGGGGAACTCCAAACTAGACTAGTGCTGCTAGCGCGAGTGAAACGTTTTTCAGGAGGAAACTTTACCTTTTTTATTAGATCCTTCCGAAGAATTTTCCTTGGTGCCATCGTTCATTTCATTTTGTTCTGTTGCAGTATCTTGATTGTTCCCATTTTCTTCTTCGAGAGCCTCCTTGCCTTCTATCTCGCCGGATCCGCTCAAGTTCAGCTCCTCCTCTATCTCCGTTTCTTTTTGAGAAGCGTCACCTTGGGAACATAAAGTAAAAGAAATGCTTTTGAGAGTAATACTTTTCAACGTCTAACCGAAAAGGAGAAGCATATCTATTGCAATTAATTTAATTTTGAAATGGTCGCTTTTCTCTGACAAAAGGCCGCCTCCAGTCTCGATTTACGTGATCACATGGCCTTCAGTCGTTCTCTCCTACGCATTTGCGCACTTCCATGCATCGAAAAAGCTTATTGAACAAGAGCAAGGACGTCCGGAACAATGAAATGCCGCTTTACCGTCACTCCACTATTAAGACCACCTCATTATCAGTCTTGGTTATTCTCTTATTAACTTTTCAATCTTGGTTATTGAAGTTCTACCTTTCCGACTGGCTTAACGCACAGAGGTTACAGGCAAATAAACCTGTTTTTGCCAAGAGGAATTGGGATGCCATGTCAAGTTCTGTGACGAACAAAAGTGAAAACGTTCGACCAAAGATATAATAGTATATGTTTAAATTTTCAGCAACGATTGCCAATGATGAGAATGTAATAAAACAAGTTTTTCCACTCGCGCTTGTTGTATATAAGAAGTTACAATCAGCTGAGTCATTACCTGAAATCCAACGCGCGCTCTCGGAATAATTAAAGAATGTACAAACCGCCTCAATCTGGTAACCTGTTTTCACATACTGCGAGATTTCTGTGGCCGTTTGGTGGTCGTATTAAAAGGATGTTACCCAGTTCCTTGCATTCTCTATTGACAGTTCCATGCAGTTTATCTTTCATTCTGTTTTAACGGCTAATATATAGTTTCATATCTAGCCTTAATTTCGTACAGTTTCTTGCAATACAAACAAAAACGTTGACTGTATTAGAGGGATCGTTACCTACCATGATTCCACAGGAGCACCACAGCAAAGAGCAATTGAATCGCAAGGTTTTTCATGGTTGTTCCGTCGGCAGCTAAATGAGGAATTGTATGTTTAAGAAAAATCCTTAACGGGAATAGAAAAGTTTACCGTAATCACGTTAACATTAAATCATACTAACCACTGTTAGCTCAGTAAAGGAGGCAAAAATTCGCCTTCGCAGAGCCCGTAAAAACTATACCTGCCGTATGAAAGGTATGAGAGTGAAAAATAGGATATCACTAAGACTGTGTGACTTTGAAAAAGAGGCTGAAATCCAAAATTTAGGAGAGACCTATGGTACTTGAAGGCCATAATAGAAGTGCGTGTGTCATTTAGCAGTCGGAGCAAATTCCCCTCTTCTGTCAGTTATCAGTTAAAATTTTTAGTTGAGTTGTAACTGTTAAATAGATTTTCTTAAAAATCAATCAGCGGGAACGGAATGGAAAAGAAAAGACCAGATATCTCCATTATAGACAATATTATCCGCGCCCGTTGCAGAAGTCGGACTAAATAGAACTAATTGTAGCTCAGACAGGTCTAAAAACAGGCATAAACCTACTGAAACTCCAACTAGGTGTGTCATTATTGCAGCTACTTTCAAGTATAAAACACCCTGAGAAAATAATTAAGACATGTAAGGTAGAGAACAAAACAGGAGAGGATTTCTTGCACGAGAATAATTTCCCAGTAAGTTCAAAAAGCATTGGTTTTTTTCAGTTGAGCTCTGTTCAGTGTCAACGCGACAACTATTCAAATCGAGGGGAAAACATAGAGTTCAGTATCGACATGTACCACATAACGTGACGCTTCTACTTCGCCTGTTTGCATTTGAATTTTGAAAAGTAAACTTAAATCCTTACCTTTGTAAAACAGTGCTTTTCGCTTGTCTCCACCGGGAACAATAGTGTGGACAGTCAAATGCATCTTTTTATGGTCGACCTAAGGTTATGAATTAATCAACCTTACATAGTCCAGCGTACGGTTCATCGGCCACAAAACAAAGACATTTGACAGATGGAGACAGTTGAAACTCATGAAAAGACGTCAGATGACATAAAATTTTAAGACAGCCACTTCCGTGAACGAAAAAACGTTTTCCCTGACCTCAACCATTACCAAAAGGATAGGACGCGAAGCGTTAAATTGGCGACATTTTAATCAACAAGCTAGAAGGGAATTTTCCATTGAATAGATATTACGATATGGGAAACAAGTTAAACTGTCTTTTGTACTGTAAATTGTCTCACAGCCGTGCCTTTCAAAGACTTCACATTTACAATACAATGTACATCTACACTATTTTTGTCTTAGGCTTGCTTAAGAACCGATACCTCTATGTCACTTTTTTTTTCCTGTATCATTGTTTTTGTTGTTTTCTGTATCAATTGGTGAATTTAGGCTGGGATCTATCCATGAGGTTCTATGAGGAAATTAAAGTTTCTAATTTCAAGTCAGCTTTGATTTGAAATGTAGGACCAAAATCAGTAGTTTTCATTCTACTTTTCCGATCACAACCTGTAACGACAAATGAAAGATCGCGACAGGTCGTGCGGCTTTTAGGGCATATCGAAACTCCTGGACTCCTTGTAGCGAACAAACAAAGATAGCGTTGTGTTTTAGCTTAGGATCGCGGAGACTACACAAATACAGATCGAAAAATTTAGTTAGGCGTCGATGTGAGAAAATTCGAGACCAAAGAGGGCGAGAATCTACTGCAAAGACGTAGAAATTTGTCACTAACAGAGGGTCTCACCCACAACTGCTAGTTCAACATTAGCTGATAATTGAGTCGCTGACCGTAAAATGTTTTGTCTGAACAAGGTTAACCGACAAGGAAATTAACAAATTTAGGTGTCTACTTTATACAGACAATGTTTTGCACCGTTAACCATCAATTGCATGAAAAGGACTTTGCCGATAGGACGACTTGTTAAATCTCTTTAAATCGGGCCATCGCTGTAACAAAGAAAATATTTTCATATATTTTCATGGACATTGTGGAACAAATAAAATGATGCCAGTGAGTGGTACGTTGAATAATTTATCGCACAAAATGGATGGATTGGTACAATGCGTGATTTTATAGGTGTCTGCTACATAAAAGTAAAAGTACAGCGTTAATTTAAAGTGTCAACCTAAAACAAACAACGGCAATAAGATTATAACAGAATTTTTAAGAGTGCCTTGAAACAACAGTCTATCACGGTTGAGCAAATGAATAAAAGATGCAAGGTATTTCGGAAAGATAGGGGGTTGGACCTCGCTCTGTTCTCCTGAAACCGTCAGTGATTACAGTTAATCGTGGTCACTGCATCTAACTTTTGACATTTTCCATTGGCTCACTGTGTTAACTTTTTTATCAGCCTGGTTTTCTAGCTTGGACCCGATCCTTGAAACTTGCCCCTGTTTTTATATTCTTCAGAAAGGGTGAGTTGTATTAAAGACAAGCAATGGGTACCAGGTGATGTATTTAGCTGCGAAATTTTTGTGATATGAGTTATAATAAGCACCTGCCCAGAAGAACAGCGCAAGGGAGCTGCTTTTCATCAAATGAAAGACAAATGAATTATGGTTACTTTCACTAGCCTCATAGACAAACAAACTAGGCCTAAAAAAGTTCTCTCGAACATTGCTGCTGTCAACGATTTCAATATGCTATGAACTAGGATGTGTGTTTTTACTAGATACGAGGAGTGCGTGATTACTTCGAATATTTTCTTTCATAGAGGCTATGAAATATTCAAGAGGAACCACGATGTTTTGACAGAAAAATAATTTTAGGGAAATTGTTAACGCTCTTGTTTAAACGCTTTTTTCCGTTCATCATGTTTTAACGTGAACCTATAATTATTTCTTGCCTTTGCTGTCGAGCATACTATACTACTGGGCAGGGAGTGATTTTGTATTTATTTTTTTATAATAAGTCATTCAAATTCGTGCAGTGTTGTGCTTTTAGGTTACCCCATCTCCGTGGGGAAATGTTTAGGGAAATGTTTGACATTCAGCCCCTAGCGCTTTGTTTAACAAGAACGCATTCAATATCTGGTCTAACGTATGACAAACCAATCTCTTATAACAGGCCGTACATAAATTTTAAAATGGTGCTATTTATGAGGGAGTGAAAACGGGTAAGATATATTCAACAAACTCAGCCCTTATTTGAAGCTTAAAATTGAACCCAGCTAGGTTTTTTCCTTGGAGCCGGAGTGCTAAGCAAATTAACTCACCCTTGCTCCTGCATGCCTCACTGATATCGAAAGACATTGTGAACAAAACATTTACTTATAGGAATTTGCTTTACAATAACAGAACCTTGGGTCTCTTTGGTCATTGGATCATTCCGCTCTCGACAAACAGAGGTGATCACAATAGACGATCACAGTCATTCACGCTAAAGTTAAATAAAATGATATTAAATGTCACTTTTTATATATATTTACAAACAATCAAATTGCTTACAGAACAAACGTTTGGGTAAAAGTAAAGTGAAGCTTACTGAAAATAATATATATGACTGATATAATATGGCAAAGACAAAATAAAAATAGATTGGTTTGTTGTTAAATACTTAATTAGACAAAGAAGCCAACTTTGTGAAATGAACAAAGTCATTGCTTTATTCGCTTTCGGTCTTGTTCATCCTCGAAGTTAATGGAAAAAAGGCAAAAATATATGTGTAATTAAGAGCTTACACGTTTTTATTTTCCTTTTCTATCACGTACTCAAACGTCGTCGCCCTGCCTGTTTAAAATTTCAGAACATTTGTCCAAATCCTTCATACGAGAGGAAGTATTTGAAATATCATATCACGCCTTTTAATTTGTTTTTAGCCAACATCGATGCTCTGATAACACTGGATTCTTGTCAATTTATTTTATTTTCGCAAGGAAGCATGTACTAGGGCCCAGAACTGTTTTACTGTTTGTTCGCGTGGTATAAATTGACAGAATAGCACGATTCAGGACTCGTTTACAAGAAATGAACGTGGACATCTGATTTAGTCGGGAAGACAGTATAACTAACTGAACCCTGGCTGAGCAGATATGTCGAAATGAAAACAACAATGAAGACTTTTTGGTATCAGGCATGAGACTTTTATTTCAGTCTGTTAAAATAGGAAGCTTTCTTGGATTGTCTTTCGATCTGGAAAGGGTGGTATATTGTAATTTAAATCACAAAATAACGCTTCTAAATACCGTCACCTGATCACCTGTGGTTGTCCCGCATATCGACTCTAAAAGGCAAGTTTTAACGTAACGTTCAGCTTTTGTTTTAATTTTCCATAAAAGACTCTGAAACCCAGACCGACCAGATTGAGCAGTTGCTCTAGGGCGCCAGTTCGGATGTGAGAGTTTGTAACGTATTTTGCAGACACCTTTGTCAACCCGCCCATTGAACCAAGTCACCACCAATCCGTGTCATAAATTCTTCAAAGAACCACCAAATTCTGTGAAAATATTTTCTTTGCTGTTCGGCGAATGATATAGTCTGCATTAACTAAAATAAACGCTGAAATGAAGATACAGCCGACAATCTGTCGACCGTTTTTATTACCAGATCACCGGATTGAAAAGACTAAAATTACGATGGACAGGCAAATGACAAGTTTTCATATTATCAAGAGGTTGTTAATAGGGGCATTCCCTTAACGGTAGAACCATGTCATTTTGTCGTCTTCAGATCAAATTTTCCAGTTGATAGAATGAAATTTTCGCATTTACCGATTAATAGTTTGAAAATATTTAAATTTCGTTTGTCGGTTTACGGTTAATCTATGTATCCAAGATCAAGTGCCAAATTTAAAAATCATTGAACTGATTCTCGCTGTCTTTAGTAGAGTTTTTACATTTGGCGGCTTGATTGTTTATGTTTAAATTCGTCTAATTCTTGGGATTTTAACAGCTAAAGCGTTATTTTTTTGAATGAGACTTGTTTAAATTTCGTGCTGTAATCCTGGTGTTTCAAAGTTCCCTAAAACACCAAGACCAGTCGTAAACTACAGGGTGGTTTGTACAATTCTTGAATAGCATAGTACAGTGAAAATTGTCAATACATTGTCATGGATAAACGATAAACGTGACAAGGGATAGAAAATAAAATTGACTACAATAAGCTCCTCTAGACTATAAGAAAGATAAATGTATGAGCATTTCAAGCACGATCTTGGAGTAAAAAAGTCTATTTCTACTATGTACTATACTTTAAAGAACAAGTATGTCCTTGGAAAAGTGTCTATTCGGTATTTGCTAACACTGAATTAAAGAGGGCAAAGTTGTCTAAGATGAATTTGGCAGGGAAAATATGGAATTTAAGTCAGAAGGCCGGATATTTAAATAGAGAAGACAAATAAAATGATTTGAGTGGTCCGTTGAATAATTTATCGCACAAAAAGGATGGATATAATGGTACAATGCGTGATTTTATGGGTGTCTGCTGCATAAAAGTAAAAGTACAGTTTTAATTAAAAGTGTCAACCTAAAACAAACAACGGCAATAGGATTATAACACAACTTTTTAAGGTTGAGCAAACGAATAAAAGATGCCGGCTTAGGTATTTCGAAGAAATAGGGGGTTGGACCTCGCTCTGTTATCCTGAAACCCTGTGATTACAGTTTATCGTGATCACAACTTCCTCAACATTTTCTATTGGCTCACTGAAGTAACTTTTTTATCCGCCTGTTTTCCTTGGTTTCCGATCCATGTTTTTATATTCTTCAGAAAGGGTGAGTTGTATTAAAGACAAGCAATGGGTACCAGGTGCGATGTATTTAGCTGCGAAATTTTTGTGATATAAGTTATAACAAGCATCTGTCGAGAACAACGGCGCAAGGGAGCTGCCGCTTTTCATCAAATGAAAATAGAAGTCTGATAGACAAAAGAATTATGGCTACTTTCACGAGCCTCATAGACAAACAAACTTATAAGGCCTAAAAAAGTTTTCTCGAACACTGTTGCTGTCAACGATTTCAATATGCTATGAACTAGGATGTGTGTTTTTACTAGATACGAGGAGTGCGTGATTACTTCGAATATTTTCTTTCATAGAGGCAATGAAATATTTAAGAGGAACCACGAAGTTTTGACTGAAATATAATTTTAGGGAAATTGTTAACGCTCTTGTTTATACGCTTTATACGGTTTTTTTCCTTCATCGTGTCTTAACGCGAACTTATAATTATTTCTTGCCTTTGCTGTCGAGCACACTATACTACTCAGTCGAGGGAACAAGTGCCATTTGATGGCGAAATCTTTTCTCCGAGAAAAGACTGAGCCCACGATTTTCGGCATTTGGCCAGTGGGCTATTCAGATATGAATCGTCGAGTTCTCGATCACCTCAGTTTATTGTTACTTCGAAAAACGGATAACTCTCAACTTGGAAAAAAAGCAGACCGTTTGAAAATAATTATCAGGACAAACTACGTGCTCGCTATTAGAGTTGGGTGACATCTATTTTGTTTGTGACGGGCCGCACAGGTAAGAGCCAGTATTAAGATGAAGTCCACGAGTCGACTGGACGAGTGGTCTCTGAAATATCTTGAGCATGGAATGTATGGGAAAACAAAACTACCACTCAACAAACACTGATTGCTACCAACAACAACGATTTTGCCGTCGTGCTATCACTAGTTCCGTGCATAATCCATAGTTAGGACCGAACTGATTCAGAAGCTTACTCAGGCTTACGAATTCAGATTCGCGGTATTCTTATTCTTGACAATTTTTCACTTTATCACTATTTCACTCTTGATAATGATTTCAACGATATCGAAACATTGACTTGCTTTAATTTTTGTATTTATAGCAAAATGCTTGAGCAAATGAACAGTAGTTTGTCTTGAAACTGAAGAATTGAGTTGGAACCGTATTATAATACTTCTATTCAGTTTCAGGTCAGAATTTGTTGATTTCTTGTCGCTGTTCAATATGAATTCCTTCTGAGCTTGAATAATAAAGAATTAAAGATGTGTTTGTCTTGGAAGGCGTTTCTCTGTGGGTCGTAAACGAAGTCAGTAATACTATTAACATGCGGACCACTCAGGAAACAACAAGTTTAGCTCTTGTTTTTTGTTCAAGTGAAAAAGCCCTTTATTTTAGCAGTGTTTTCTGGTGTAAAATTAACCTGGATCAGAATAGTGGTCATTGGGAATAACGCTGTATCTAAAGAGAGCTTTTACAGCTTTGAAAATGGAGAATTGTTTTGTTCTCTAGCCGACAAGTGCACAAAGAATTTCCTGCAATCAGCTGTTTTCTGCTCCGTAAGTCAACTTTTAATTTTCTTCAGTTTATGCATGAATGTGAATGAGGACGGGGAAAATATTTAACTTCTGCAGGATACTCGCTTCTTTTTCGTGAAGAATACTCGCTTCACCACAGTAACGCAGCGAGTGTAAATACAGTTCGAAGCATTTCTAATATACCGGTAAGCTCAATTATTTCTTTTCTCGAGTTGTCTTGAATCATGTCAAAACCACGAGTGAAGCGTGTTTAACCCGAGCTTAACTGCCTTACCTAAGATCAGGTAACCTTCTTTTCTATCGGACCTTTGAAGTGCCTTGAACTACGCTATATTTCAGCCTTGGTAAGCCGTAAAAACAAAATGGTTTTGCAATTTAGTGTTGCGCCACGGCGAGATAAATGAAGACCAATCTGGATATGTAAACCAATAAAGTTTCAACAGACTATCTTTAACCATTATTCAACAGTAACGCATAAATTTCAGAATTCCCAACAGCCAAACTTCTCGCTGATACTGCCAAAGCGTGACTGGAAGTAATCTTATCGCCTGCAGATTTCGCCGTGCTAGGGACGCCATGTTTAAAACTTGAAAACATTCCCTTTCATTTTTCTGCGCGAGTTCGTAGCTCTTTCTGATTGGACAATATAAATCGGAGCTTACCCGGGCCCCTTCGGGCTTCTTCGGGCATAGTTACGAAAATTGACCAAAAGAAGTACTTATTCCCCTGACTGTACTGGGCAGGGAGTGATTTAGTATTAATTTTCTTATAATAAGTCATTTAAATTCGTGCAGTGTTGTATATTTAGGTTACCCCATCTCCGAGGGGAAATATTTAGGGAAATGTTTTTTTACATTGCCCCTAGCGCTTTGTTTAACAAAAGCGCATTCACTGTCTGATCTAACGTATGACAAACCAATCTCTTACATAAATTTTAAAATGGTGCCATTTACGAGGGAGTGAAAACGGGTACGATAAATTCAGCAAACTCAGCCCTTATTTCAAGCTTAAAATTGAACCTAGGTTTCATCCCTTGGAGCCGCAGTGCTAAGCAAATTAACTCACCCTTACTCCTGCGTAGGTCACAGATACCGAAAGACATTCTAGAGAAGAGATTTACTTATAGGAACTTGCTTTACAATAACAAAACCCCGGGTTTGTTTAGTCATTGGATCATTCCGCTCTTGAAAAACAGAGGTGATCACAATCCCCGGGGGGTACTTCCCAAAGATTTGGGTGGAGGTGTGCGGCGCGCTTCTGGAAACCCTTACCCTATTTCAGACCAAAATATGTGATTTTCCCTACCCTATTTCAGATCTGACCCGAAATTTGATACCCTATTTCAGATCAGACCCTAACCCTATTTTGTTTGCGTAAACATTTGAGAAGGGCTTCAAATTCCCAACGTTAATCAAACCTCAGTTCTTTGGAGAAGAAAATTAATGAAAAAAAGTAACTTCTTGTAAGAACCATACCAGATCCCATATCAGAGTGCGCAAACCTCACCCTATTTCAGACTAAAATGGTCAAAATCTGTACCCTATTTCAGACCAAGGTCCTTCGCTCCATTATCGCATCTTCCAGGCCCTTCCTGCTGTCATACTGGCAGTATACTTTAGTCTTTTTTCCTTTTATGGAATAACTGTAGTAAAACCTGCGACCGTCTTCTTCCGTCTCCATTTCTGCTACCTTTCCATCACAGCCCCAGCTCACCTTAAAATAAAAAGAAGAAAAGAAACATGGAAATAAACTTGTATATGCGTTAAGCCGCGTTTTATATGGGAGTCACATTTGGAAGTCACATATGAAGCACTGAAATATACCAGTGGCGATATCAGAGATAAAACAATGTAATCTTAGTTTACACTCACCAATTAAAGGAGAAACACTAAGAGGTCCTAAACGTGGTAGCCTCCGGCATGTATTTGTTTTCAGGGGAGTCGTATTACCTTCCTCCCCACAAACGCAAATGACTCCTTGGGAGGCTCTAAACGTGGTGCACCGATAAAACAAACAAAAGAGCAAAAAAAGAGGTGGAGAAAAGAAAATGTGTTCATGCACAATACACGCTTTTGCTGCACAATACACGCTTTTGCTGACCAAAAGTAGTGATCTGAGCCAAAAGTAGCAGACCCCTAAGCGGTAGCGTTCGTTATCATTTTGAGTTCACATTTTGTACCTTTTCATCCGGGAACAAGTCAGTCGCACGGAAGTTTACCAGATCAGAAATGGACCCTATCAAGAATTTAAACGCTTTGGGGTACTTAGGAATAGACTGAAGCCATTCTTTAAAGTCTGTTTTTAAACGTTGGCGAGTAAGCGTCGGACAGGATGGAAGCAATTTCGTGGCTTGCACCCTGAGCCTTTATTGACGTGGAGGTTGTTTTGGCTTGTTGCGCTGTTCGTAGCCTTGAGTCTTGCTGTATTTGGCTCCAACGCTCGCGAGGAGGGTTTTGTATTCCATCTCCATTTTCTGAGAGAACTGAGTCTTGGTCTCGCCTTGTTCAGCTTGTTTTGTCTTTCTTATCTCAAGTTCTCCACCAGATTTTGCTGATTTGATGTAGTGAGTTCCCCAACGTTGGATAAAGTTTTCTGTTAAAGCAACATAGCGAAGAAACGTAAGCTTAAATCTCTTTTAGTGCTTAAAATAATGTACCGAAAGATATATAGCACTAAACGCCAGCGACGAGTGGACTTTGATCGACTTTCTTTTTTTGGCTCCCAAAATCAGTACCAGGGTTGTACGTTTATGCTTTTATTTATTGTTGAGGACAACAAAAGCGATAACTCATGTAATGTGCCCTTTTGTTCTGAAAAGATAAAAGAGTTTTCAACAAACCAACTAGTGTTGGAAAAGAGCACACAAGTGTGGATAAGGTTTTTGTTCCTAATGTGTAAGAGTAGGGGTCATTAGTATGCGGGGAAAGGGTGGATAGGTTTTTGTAAAAAGGTGACGTCATCGCGTTGTCTTGCCTAAAATTCAGAAAGCACTTACACTTATTAAGAATCACCAAGGCACAAAATCTAATGGGAGCGCAGGGAAATGTTGAACACGAAATAAATCTAATGACATAACATAAATCTTGTACTTACGATATTTCATCGGCGCTCCGGGATCAAAGTAGGTATTTGGAAGATTCATGAATTCTCGCAGAAAAGCCAGGCTTAAATCCTGAGGTTTTGCTTCGTCCAAGAAAATTTCATACCTAGAAATTAAACAGTATACGATTGGAAAGGATTATTATTATTATTATTATTATTATTATTATTTGCGTGACGAAAATTTATAAATATGCATGCTTCTAGCACATGTAAAACACATTTGCACCAATACGATCTGTTACTGACCAATGTCCCAGCAATACTTTCTGTTAGAAGAATCTCCCAACGGAAAAACAAACGTGAAGGAGCAGTGGGATTTACTAAAGATTTCCAAAATTATGTTCTCACTGTTTTAACTTTAAACCGTATCCAGCATGGTAGAGCACTTCACCCAAGACAGATTGATCCTGTTGCGTAGATAAACTTTTGTAGCATTTTGCATGTTACATTAACGGCAACGGTAAGCTCACTAACTTCCTTGCCTACCAAATACAACCAATGACTTTAGAAAATGTACGTGCACGTGCTGCACCGTATCCTTACGTGGAACATTCTCACGTGTTTGCTCAGTTAACATACCTATCCACGTCCACATATAGAACAGAAAGGAACGTTTGCTTTGCTGCAGAGTCAGAGCTGCCATAACCTTCCTTCACGCCAGCGTATAACCCAAAGATGGAGCCAGAGACGCCTGCTTCTTGCTCTATGTAAGTTCGATATTCCTCGCGACTCTCAAACGTCATCATGTAAGAGGAAGAATCATAGACACCATGTACGTTCATTGTGTCTGGTACATCAGGTCGTCATAGACACCTACAAGTACATAAATCTTGTTACATACCTTGGTGTGCAGCATCGCTGAGTTGTTTTACGAACTGGCAACAAAAAACGAGGAAGCTTAATGGGCATTACGACCAGGTTGCCCGTACGTTCATAATTACTGGATTTACACGAGTACGTAGGAGAAGCAGAAGCTAAGGACTTCCTTGCACCAAGAGCCTGGTGAAAAGTCTGGTACGTCTGGTTTTACCAGACTTTTAGGGAAAGGCTGGTTGAAATGTACCTCGAAAGCCTGGTAAGGCTGGTTTAGGGACGAAAATTGAAACCCGAAAAGCCAGGTTTGTCTAGTTTAACAAGGCTTTCTTGGTTAGTCTGGTTGGATTTCATTACCTGAAAAGCCTGGTTAGCCTGGTTTCCGGTTATGTTAAGCCTGGTTTTACTAGGCTTTCATGGTACATCTGGTTTAAAACCAATACCTCAAAACCTTGTTATTCTGGCTTTACCAGGGTTTTCTGGAAAGTCTGGTTCGAACGTATTACATGTACCTAAAAAGCCTGGTAAGCGTGGTTTGAAAACATTGCAGTACTTAAAAAGTCTCCAGCATTATATGTTCCAAAAACCCAAAAAACCAAGGTTTTCCTAAGCTTTCCAGGCCTTTTTAGTTAACAGTGTTTGACAAATGTTCCAAGCAATTCTTATGTGCCTCAATGACAATTTTTATTGCAATCTTTCGTGCAATTTCTAATACATTCTATGGAAATTCAGATGGCTAGAATACAAAATGTAAACATACACTGTAATTGCCATACCACCAAAACCAACAATGTGCAATGAATAATTATACAGTGTATATCTTAACAAACTTTCTAATACCAAATCAATTCTAAACACGGAGCAAACCCATAAACATTACCTGAACTCTAAGTTGGCTTATGACTTGTCAGTCTGACAAGTGATGGCATAGGGGATTAATAATGGTTGTGATATTACCTACAGTGTACTTTGCAAAATTTTACTTTGGTTGACTGGAATATTTTAATCGCAACTCAAGAGCCAACCAAAAAAAGTACAGTTAAAATTAAAGTGTTGCATTGCATTGCCGTCTTAAGATGTTGATTAGAAACTTTACAGAAGTTGATACATCTGCAAAATAATATTGAGCAGCCAGAGGAAAAATCAAAATATTTAAGAAAAAAGACGAATTAATGGCAAATATCGGTCATTCTTTAGAGGCTTTGTTGCCATGACAACGGCCTATGCCTAAGAAGCAAAACCTGAAAAATAAGGGTAATTATGTTGGTAACCTTACTGGTAAAATTCAGGAACAAAGATTGCCAGACAACAGAACTTAAGGGCTTCTTTTGCAAGTCTTGCCAGTTCGTATAGTCACTTTTGTAGAAACTCTAGGGAGTCACCTTAACATAATACAGACGGAACCAGCTAACAGTGAATTGTGCAAAGTGATCATGCGTCTAGGTGCCTTTCACGCAGAGATGAGCTTTCTCGGAAGTATTGGCCATCTGATGGCGGGGTCCGGTTTACGAGAAGTGTTAGAACTGATATATGCGCCTAATGCTGTAGACCATATAATGACCGGAAAAGCTATTGCCCGTGCAGTGCGTACGCACCTCATTGTCGACGCTGCTTTGAACGCGCTTCTGTATTCGGAAGTGCTGGAAGTACCTGTACCGCGTCCACAGCACACAGGTATAATGTTTAATGGAGTTACAATCTTTTATTTTTGTCAATTAAGTGTTTCTGGTCTTTTTTTTAATTTCTTGAATTTTTCAGTACTTTTATATCATAGTTTCTGTGGATACCATAAATCGTGACGAAAACGGGGAAGACGCGGCAATTGTATTTAGAGACGCTGAGACTGAGTGGAGAGGTATTGTCCTTTTTCAAAATAATATGATACACTTATACATGTCACTCGAAGCAGACAACAATCACATGACAATCAGATAATTAGTGTACTGTTGTGTCTGAATTAGCTGATGAGTTTGCCGTGTCAGCGATCGACTCCCCTCATGCACAGAGTGCATACAGCAGTAAGTATTTAAAGGCAATAAGTTTACGCCACAAAGTGATGGTTTAACAAAAAATGTAATAACATGTTTTAATGCAATATTGCAGGCCACCAGCGTCGCTTGGAGACGATGCCAGAAGACATTCACTCGCAGACTGGAATTCCAAAACTTGAAGAGGCACGTGCACTGTTTGATCAGTTGATAGAAAAGAAAGTCTCAGCTGAAGAAGCAAGCACAGCAGAGGCTCTTCATAACATATATTCATAATTTCATTGAAGAATGCGTAGGCAGAAAGCAACACCTCCTCGCCGACAGAAGTCGCACAGCAGCTCTGTGGATTCAGTACCTAGAAATGGTAGACATATTGCGCTCCTTTATTAGAGCAGAGCGCACAGCGAATTGGGAACTTCACCTCAAGGTATTGACCAGAATGCTGCC
>Ga0126336_10000307_pt1 | contig 17975 bp, 10 predicted proteins | sample SidCmetagenome_FD_92530 | JGI IMG/M metagenome (GOLD analysis project Ga0126336, IMG submission 92530) | Coral microbial communities from El Islote,Puerto Morelos, Mexico - Siderastrea C C metagenome | ecosystem: Host-associated > Invertebrates > Cnidaria > Coral | place: El Islote,Puerto... | reverse complement strand
TCATCATCATCATCATCATCATCATCATCATCATCATCGTCATTGCTATTTACGCCAGAGGGCACATAAAGCCGTCACACTGTCTGTCCAAACCGTCATAAACACTGGCTTTATCTACGCACATTTAGAGGAACAAAGCAAAGCAAAAGGGGCAAAGAGTTCGGCAGTAGCAAAAACTATCATTTTGTTACGTGTCAATCCCAAAGCAATTAATTAATTATGTTTGTTTTGCAATAATTTTTCAGCTTACAAGCGTAGAAGAAGCCAAGTCAAAGTTTGCGCCAAACGACTTTAACAAAACCATTATCCTTCAACATATGAATGATATCCTCGATTCTCCCGACATGAGGACTGGAAAAAGTGTGTTCCTCTTTAATCTTGGCGTTCATTACCCAATCTCTCTCAACTTTACAACTTACAAAGACCTTATTGTTAACGTGGTCAAACTTATAAAGACCAAGATTACTAACAGAAATGGAAACATGGCAATTCCAATATGGAAGACGACAACATCCATAGAGAAAGAAAAGACGCATAAAATGTACGCAGAACTTCCCAGAAATATAACTCATTGGAGATTTCATACTCATCAGGTATATTGAAATGCATATTTAAAACTGGTTTTCATTAAACGATATGGGCATAAAAGCAAATACGCAACAGCATAAGCACAAGCACAAGCATAAACTTGAGAGAAATTGGGATCAACACAAGCATTTATACCACGAGCATATGTTCTCCTCACCGGGATTGTACGATACATAAACATAAGTACGAGAAAAAGAAAAAAGGAACCAGTTTGTTTCAGTCCTTTTGCTCATGCTTATGTTTATGCCGCGTTAATTCCTGGTGACGATAACGTTGAGGATTCAACATCTTTCAACATTTTTTAATACACCCTGTTTTGTACTTTGTTGAACGAGGTGGCTAACCACATTTATCATTGTTGTTCACCTGAGAGCAAACAAAAGTTGAATCAACGCCATTCAAAATCATCCAATTAAGGTAGGCAAACGGGTTTAACATCAAAGATGTTAAGCGCGTTTGCTTACCTTAATAGGATGATTCTGAATGGTGTTGATTCAACTTTTGTTTGTTATTTATCCAGATGAAATATATATGACTGACATCTATAGATTACCATTAACAACTGGATTAAGTTTCATTGGCTACGAAGCTTTTGGTAATTTTTTACCGATTTTTCAAATTTTGCATTTTTTTGGTTTTCACAGCAAAAAATGCCCCCTTAAAGTGGACGAGTCCAACAATAAAATTTTCGAGTTTTGGACAAAACAAATTATACTAATGAATCAGGCATGTAAAAGGCTTTATTCTGACAAAGTTTCGAAATTTTGATTTTTGGACCGATTTCCAGCTTTGATCGATCCTTACAGGCAGCGCCTCTTAAATTTAACAATGTTGAACAGTGTTGAATGCAAATTTTGTTTGAATGCGAGTTTGATTACCATCATATTTTTGTTTCATCACCATTCGACCTTTTTTCTTTTTGCAATTGCTTTCAGTTATGTCCAACAATGCCAACGAATTGTTTGGGCGGGAAGCACACAAAAAAAAATCTCGAACGCAAGCATGTGCAGGAAACACCAATTTGCATAGCTTATCAGCATTCAACATCATTCAACATGGTGTTCAAACGCGTTCGACAAGCTTAATTCAACATCCAGCAGAAACTGTTGAATAATGTTGAATCTATTTGGCTGGAACCTTAGACACCAGCAATACGAAACTGCTGAGCAGTTCCTGGTTTAGTGTGTGTGTGTGTGTGCGTTTTAACATACACACCGTAGTTAAAGAAACTTTCCGCTAACAAACACGAACTATATTCAGATTTCTCCTTGCCAACAGATTATTAACTCAAATTGATATGCACTAGGTAAGTTAGGTTAAGCCAAACATCCATTCTATATTTCTTCTCAAACTTCTGCTGTAAGCGCCATTTTACCATCGTTTTCCTTCGTTAAAATTTGTTGCTTTTTTCTGCTCGGTTAGAGGCTGGAGTTGTTTCATAAGTATGCGGTTAGCACCATGTGTAAAGCTGGTATTCCTGTGTTAGATGTCTATCCCATGACCGCCTCGTATCCTGATGGTACGCTGGATCACGTGCACTACAGTGATAATGTACAGAGAACAGCCGAAGATCAATTGCTGGCATTTATCACGAAAGAAATGAAGAAAAAACAACGCGAGGATGTTAACAGCTAAACGTGATGCTTGGGAACTCTCAGTTTTCACACTTCTGTTAGGACTAAAGACTTGAAATACCCAGTCAGTTGCACGATACAGAAGAACACTCAGAAGAAAAAAGAATATTCTGTCGTGTGCACGATTTGTTCAAAAAGGCAATACAGTATTTAATATCTCTAGAGAGTTCTATCATCATGATCATTACAACACTTCTAAAGAAAATGTTGAATGTACCGTGTTTATTTGTTATTGAACACTGCACGGAAAACGTCCAAAATTAAAACTTCACCTGAATAAATTCAGAAAACATTTTCGTAAAGAAATATTATGTTCCGAAATGCAGAAATACAAAATAAAACGCAAAATCTTTGTCGGGACATTCGAAACAATAAATCATATCTTTTTTTACAGAATCGTTGTTCTGCAATAAACTACTCTATAGTTTTTATAAAAACAATGTCTTTGACATGTTACCTCAAGTGCGCCCGCAAGTACATCAGGGGCCTTTTGAGAGTCTTTTGAGTGACTTGTTTGAAGTGTTCCATAGAATCTTTTCCAGTCTAGCTAACGCTTTATAAGACAAGGGTTGGTTGTACGACAGGAAACTCTATTGAACAATTGGGGAAAAACAGTTAACCACCTATTTCAGTGATATGTTTGAAGCCGGCTGAAAAAGCTGACCATCCAACTTAAAAGGTCCCGTTTTTCTTTTAGACTGTTTATGCTCACCACATTACCAAGTTTAAGATTTAACAAATTTTTTACAATTGGAATCCATCAAGTCCTTGTTAAGAATTTGTCAATACGTTGATCAAAAGTAATTGTTTATAACAGTTGTAAACTAGTGAAAAAATTGGTGCTTCATCCTCTCCTATAGAATCGAAACAAAAGAAAGTTTCTTTCACAGGATCCAAAATTTGTGTGAGCCACAAGCTTTCGACTCCGTCGCGGAATCTTTATCAAGTGATGGAGTCTGACGTTTTGTCACGTGATTTAGGATGGTGAAAAGCACATGACAAAATATCCCGGTAGATCACTGGCAGCTTTGACCCGTTGTCGCGATTCAATGTTGGTGCCTGACAGTGCATTTCGATGGCCTCTCTAATTCGTCTCTTGAGAGTGTCATTTACCCTTGCAATGATCAGGGAGGAAGAGAAGTCAAGTGTCCCTGAGGCGATCACCCACAGCAAGCTTGTAAGCTACGTATGTACTGCTCCAGTATTTGAAGAAATCAAGTTTCTCCGCTTGATTGAAAGGGTAGTCCAATTGGAAAATTGGAAGCTTGTCTTTGATGGTCAAGGCTCTCCAAAAATTATTTGTTCACCTGTTCATGGCATTATTCATTCACCAATCTTTTGAGAAATAAAGGTCTCATTTTAATTTTCTATCTGGCAATTAAGCTTGCTCCTTTGATGACAGTCGCGATAGATGTCGGTTGATGTTTAACTCGATGGAGAACCCTCGGTAAGGTGACTGCCGGATGATACGGGGTCATGAATTTTCCGGATCAACTTCCTTATTGCGCTCAACAATTCGGAACCACGGTTACCTGTTTTAACAACCAAATTAACACGCCAAAATTGGAAAATGAAAAGCTGATGCGACGGTTTGGCCTACAAAATGGTTTCTCAGTAATTTGTGAGCACCTAATATAATAAAAATATATAAGGACAAAATTCAGCGTAATAAACTTTGCGTATCCATTTCGCTTTCGTCAAATATAGCACAGCGTATTTCTTTCAATGATAAGTTTGTCGTAAAGAGAATTTCCCTGTTGACCGCTCTGTTGTTATACTTTGATCATCAAACACAAAGAAATTGTGGAGGTCGGTCTGCCGGATGAAATGTCATCCTCTGCCTGAATGGAGGAAAAACGTCTGTCTTGCGCCAGTAGCTTACATTTCCTTTCTGGACAAACTGGTTTTGTGTCGCGTATTCTGCTATGTACAACATAAATAGCAGCGTCTTTTGCTTTTTAAACACTCTAAGTGGAAGAAACGGATCGTTATATTTGAATATGGTTTCTTTTACGGTTGTTAGGTTACTATCAATGAATATTTCAGTATTTCCGTTTGAATTATTTAAGAAGTGAGTTATCTTTTTGCCTTTCTCAGCGACGAGATCGAACCTTAAATGCTTTTCTTGGTAGTATGTACTCTAAAGCGATCGATTAGCGAAAAAGGTAGAATGCCTAGCTAAATCAGAGTTCACGACTACCACAATATCGCGTCTTGAACCAACGCAGTGCTAAGGTTAGTGCGTTCATTGTTTTATTTTTTACCAGAACCAGTCAAAACTGTCCTTGTGTTGGGTGGTACATGTTAGATCATTTATTTGTGGACAGTTGAAAAGCTAGTTTTATTCTTTAGATATTTTTCTCAAATTTATTCGTGTTTCATTTTCTCAAGTTTGGTGGCTAATCTATTAGCTAGTGAGATCTAACCGAGATTGCTGGACCTCCCGCTTATCAAGTTGTAAAGACCTTTCGCGAGGTCTTGTGAGACAGTGTAACATGTGGGTCATTGTTTTGCTTTTGGTAAATGGGATTCTGAACACAGTGGACGCCAGGTACATCAATACAGTAGACAAAGGTAAACAAGCTCTTTATTTTACTTTTTTACTCTCTCTAATAATTACCTTAAAAAAACCCTGATGTAGTCAGAAGAGATAAAACAATAGAAGCCTTTTTAAGTACCGTATGAAAATAACTCCCCCATGCTGGGAGCTAACCTTTTTCTTTCCTATATATATGGAAATCACTGAAAAAACCCCTTAGCAAATCTCCTACTACTACTAAGACAGAAACGATATCTAGAAGGTCTCTTAAAATATTGTTTACAAGTGTTCCAAATTCCTGCGCAGTGAGGTGTTTAACAAATTAAAATAAAAATTGAACTGCCTCCATGCCTTAAACTGCTGCTCATAAAAATAATTTGAAAGTCTAAACCTGCCATTATATGAGATTAAGGCTCCAAATCCACTTCTTTAACTTCTGGCTACTGTCGTGGGGTTCTAAAAGGGTGTTCAAATTCTTTATATACGAAATGATTTTAATTATAAAATCTTTTTTCTGGAAACACCTGTAGTAGACTGTATAGATAACCAGCCAATCCAAGGAGGGTAAAACCGTTCTTACTTGCTTCATGAAAAGCGTACAATACAAAGATTGGAGAAAAAGCTGGGGCGGTGTGACCTCGTTAGAGGCCCTGATCATGAATTGAAATCCGGAGATCCTGGGTTCAAGTCCTTCCCTCTGATCGCTAGCTGGATTTGTAATAAGGCAGTCACTAGGCCACTCTATGGTAAACTGCGCATTGTTCAGCCTTCTAAAGTGGGGATGTTCTGCAAATGTTACTTTCTTTCATCTACTTTTCAACACGCTCCGACATCTCTTCTGATTACAAGTTCGATATTGATAAAGGAAGATTTCTTTAACATTTTTTTTTCTCACTTACTTATTTATAGGAAAACATGGGGCATCAAAAGAGGATCAAGAATTTACCAGTTTGGAAAAAAGGCAACAAATAACAGGAGAGCTAGAAATTGGCGGACAAAGTAGGTGGTGCACAATAATAAAATAAAAGTAAATAAAATAAATCACTGTATTTAGGTGACAACGGTATTTAGCACAGAATGCTAATTGGGGACACCTCCAAGATCGAATTGGCATTTGGATATGTTGGTTTTGGAGGAGAGGGGAAAACCGGAGTACCCAGAGAAAAACCTCTTGGAACAAGGACGAGAACCAACAACAAACTCAACCCACATATGACGCCGGGAGGCGAGTGCTCTCACCACTGCGCCATCCCTGCTCCCCGAAACCTAATAATTGTAAAGTAACAGACAGACACGTCTGTTTTACACCAAAGAATACTAAGGATGTGATCGGACGTCAGCTTCCATTCAGGGCTCCTCAACCCACCTTACCCGTGAATTGTGACACGAAGAACAACGTGAATAGAATGTACTGTGACGCGGGATCCAGGGGTGCGTTTCTCGAAAGCCCCGAATTGTTTTCGGCTCCGAAACGGCCATTTGTAAAAATATATGAACCACTCATTCTACAAGGCTGTTATTTTAGCTTGTCTTTCAGATAAGGAATGTTTAACGTATAGCAAAACTTTTTTGTTTACAAGACCCGAAAAGTCTCGCAGCTTTTGAGAAACGCACGCCAGGTCCTTTACAAGAGCAGAAAGATCAGAAACCCCTTGCTACAGGATACTTTTTACTACTCTTTACTTTACACCTGACAGTAGTCAGTGCAATTACCTAGCTATGCAGGGTCGATCTTCCCCGGCCAGAAATTTCGCCGTCTCAAACTCGAATATACTCATTATACTTCACTGTAAATGGTTTCAACCCAAGAGTCATATCAGAAGTCGGTGAAGTATGATCGTCCGGGTGAGTGTAGTCCTGAGAAGGATTGTTCGTAGTGACACTGAGTGACGTTTCGACAACCTGAGCGGAAGTCATAGCAGAGTCAAGTGAATTGTGAATTAATCTTTACAGAGTTTGAAAGTCTGGGTTGTTGGCGAGATGCATGGTCGCGTAGCCTGCCCACGTTAGAAGGAGAACACTACTTGCTGATGGATCCCAACTACAAAGGCAGAAGACATGCTCTATTTAAGTGTGCGCGCGCAGCTTTGGACAAAGGATATAAGTTGTTCGGCATAGAAAATGGCGGCCAGTGTTTCGCTAGTGCTGGGGGAGACAAACGTTACCACAAGTATGGAGCTTCAAAGGAATGCAAAGGTAAATAAATATATTAACCTTATCACATCAAAAGCGACCAAAGAGACGGAAATACTAAATTCCCTTTTTCTAAAATTCGACGAACAACCAACAACGAAAAAAGAGAAATGTCCATTTGTTTCAATTCAATTGTGACACTTTTCATGGTCAGTTTTAGTGAAAGGGTATCGTGTTTTCCAGAAAAAAAAACTTCCTTAAGATTGCCAAAGCCACAAATTGTGGTAATTTGAGATCCAGGCTACCATTGACATGAGCTCAAGTAGTAAAAGATGTAAAAACAACTAATACCAATAAATCGTTTCGGTTTTAGGTGACGGGAAAGGAGGTCCATGGAGCTTGCAAGTATATCGGTAAATTAGTTTCCTGCAAGGCATTTTTTAATCAGTTCTGCATACTAGCGATACATGGTTTTCTGGGAAGTAGGAAAACTTAACGATGCATGCCAAATTACTTGTCATGGAATGTTAGCCAGGGCATTTTCGGAGTTCTGTCAAAATATGGCAACATCAGTTTAATGAATAGCGACATGTCATACCAAATTGTTCTTAGATAAATCTTAGGAAAAAGGAAAAAGTTTGGTGGCTCTTGTTTGTATATTAACAAAGTCATCAACATTCAAAGTCAGGTTTGGCACTCCCCGCCCCGCTCAGCCTAAATAAGATTAGCGAGGATGGCACTTTCACCTTTTCGCAATCAGGTTGCTTTTCATCACTAGTGGATTCAGAATTGGGTGTTAGGAGGGAGTGCCGTAATAAGAAATAGGGGTGGGGGAAGACGAACGAAAACGATTTCAAATTTCTTTTGACAAATAGGAAAACCCAGACTCAGCAGGCCTCTCTTCAAAATCTAAAGATGAATATTGGTGAATGATGATTTATACTTTTCATCCGACAAGGCCTTTTCGACTTCCTTGTGTTACTTATTAGATTTTGCAATTTGCAGGTTTCTTGACCAACGAGACGCCATCAACGGTGGGTACAGTCATTGGTCTTCATGGAGTACGTGCAGTAAGTCATGCGCTGGGGGGGTTAGACGGCGCATGCGCAAGTGTAACAACCCTGCTCCATCGAATGGTGGACGTGATTGCAGAAGCCTTGGTCCTAGTATGGAGAGCCAAGATTGCAACGTCAAATCATGCAACAGTAAGAGGGTGATAAAAGGACAGCTTATTGGTAAGGAACTGGGGCCAATGGAGAATGAGATTCGCCAAGACTAGAAAATAATTCAAACTCTGGCATTTTCCCTCACTTTCTCAGTTTAAATGCCATACAAATGCAAATAAGTGAATCATGTTAAAGTATCATATTGCGACAAGCACCTTCTATTAACGAGTATTACGTTTCTAATAAGACCTTCCATTGTTATACATAACTGTACTATCAGGTATTCAGTGTCATTGTGTGAGAAGGAAATTCATTGAGAGACCAGGCCGTACGGTCATGGCAATGGCCGTTCATGCAGGTGGTCAATTGAAATGCGAAGGGCAAAAATTCTTTAGAGTTCATTGTAATTTCTTGTTGACTATTTTGTTAGCTTTAATTTACCAGGCTCTGAAAGTGATTTTTTTAACGATCACTTATTCTTTATTTTTTTTAGCTCATCATGTCGTGGATGACTCCGAGTCCCAAGATTCTCCTTCTCTATCCTCAAAACGGGACGAAAGCCAGTTGGAGTCCCTCACTCACCCTAGTCCACTAGACCAAACAAACAGCGAGATAAACAAACACGAAGAAGATCACGCATCAAGCTTCCAAGATAATGGTGCTCTAGTCAACCAAAAACAAAAATCCAATTTCAATATCAACGCCGCTCGTGGTCAATTCCAAAAAGAAGTAGGGAAGTATGTACCTGCGCCTCATGCAGCAAACAACCAAGATATTGACCAACCTGACGGCCAAAAAGAACAAACTATTTTTAACAACAACGGTTATCAATCCATGTCTCATGAAACAAGTGAGAAAGATACGAGCCTAGACGTTAGCCAAAAACAGCAACCCTTGTACGTTTCTTTATTAGCAAGGCCAAAACCAAATTTTCCCCAAGACAAGCAGATGGACTCCGTTACTTCTCAATCTTCAAATGAAAAAGGGCCTTCAACCTATGGGAACTCCGATAACGGAGGAAATGATAAACTCGGTAGAAATGATGGAGCAATGACTCAAGATCTTAACCAAGCTTATGGCAGGGTTGGTAAAGGAACAATGAAATCAATTCCAAGCGACAAAATCTACGGTGGTAATTCAAACACCATGATTACATCGGGAAATAGAGAAAACCAAAAGGGAACTAGTTCGGTCGGCAATTCTCTGACAGGGATGAAGCCTGGCATTTTAGACAAAATACCAATGGACGTAAACATTAATGACCCTAAATTTCCACAGCAGCATTCCAGTAACTTTGAAAATATTTTTGGTGATAACCAGGGAATAGAGATCAGAATCACACCGAGTGGCCATAACACACCTAAACAATCTCATAACTTTCAGAAAATGGAGAATCAACCCCAGGGCGGAGTACCAGCAGAAATATCCAAACAACATTTACAAAATGTTATTCATGATTCCAACAGAGCGCCAGCTAAAAGCGAAAAAGGTTCGTCGGAAGCATTACATTCCTCCCAAAACAGCAAAACTGTTCTTGATGAAGAAGAACCCTCTTCTGGTGACCAGGACAGGAAACCAGCTGCAGGATCGCAATCTATCGAAGACAATTCTCAGAAAGATGACTCCAAAAATGAAAAGGGATCTCAGACTTTGAAGACACAGCACATGAAGCCGATGGCATCTCATTTTAGTCCAAATGCTGATAATAACATTCAAAAGTTACCTCAACAAAAACTAGCTGACAAGGAAAAGCAGGATCCTGGACAGATGACAGGCAAGGAATCCTCGACATCAAACCAGTTACAAGGTTCAATTACCCACCCTGGGGGAAAAGATGCTAATGCCAACCATTTTTCTAGTAAAGGAAGTGCTCTGTTACTAAATAAAGAAAAGTCTGCTGACAGCCAGAGCTCACAACATGTGCAATCCACTCTAAACAACGCAAACAAAGGTGGATCTACTTCACAAGAAAAGCAGCCTCAAAAGGTATCTGATTCTAGTAAAGTAACTTCCTCAGGAGATGCAACAACTGCGCATAAAACACAAGATGACAACAAAAAGGGCAGTCAGGAGTCAGATCAAGGACAGTCATCACAGGAAGAAGGTGAACCAGTTCCCGTAGTTGATCTAAACAAAGCTAGCGAAGGAAACGGAGGAGACTATGGTCCCCCACCCAATGAGGTGTTTTCGGGTCCTGTGGAAGATACTGGAGTGCAAAACCAACCCGATCCGGACTCGCATGATGTAAGTCAACCGTCAGGACCTGTGTATGATAATGAAGCGATACAAGGGATAAGTGACATGTCTCAGAGAGAGGATCAAAATGTTTTCCAACAAGCCAACTCTGAAAGCCAGGTAGGTTCTGATGAGGGAATGGGAGCGGGGTATGACGAAATGGGAATGCCACAAGCTTACACCGGAGAAAGAACTAGCGATAAACAGGAAGATGAGACAGCTATGCAGGAGCGATATCAAGATCAAAATGAAGCCCCGCTGACATCAGACTACTACAACACAGAGCCAGCCGGTGATTGCCTATGTCCAAAGAAAGGTAGGATCAATTGCAACACACTCACTTATAATTCGCATTAATTGTGTCTACTTTGTGCTTCTAACTTTGCCACATTAATGAGTAGTCTTGCCACTTCTGGAACTTTCTCTAGCTCTAAGCCTCCGAATATTGTCCTTTTCAGTATATTCTTCGATTACGCGAGAAACAAAAAATTAAAAGTATACAAGGCCAAGTCTTCGAATAAAACTTTTTTGAAAGAAATAATTTGTCTTTTTTCCTTAAAGTTGCGAACAATATATAAATATCATTTGTGAAATTCGCGTACATTACGGTCAGTCGAAATGATTGGAAAAGGTTACGATTTCATTTTAATCTCTTTAAAAGTTTGTGTAATGTTCTTGTCATTGTATTGTTTTTGCATTTTTGTTTCTACACAGAATGTTCCGCTAAAGCAGACATAGCCTTTCTTGTTGATGGTTCAGCAAACATTCCCCAGCCTTACTTTGCGCGTGTTCTTGAATTTATCAAGATCTTTTCTCGGGGATTTGACAAAAGCAACATTCACGTTGGATTGATGGCTTACGGAGATGACGTCAAAACAGCTCTTGATCTCAAAGCTCTCACTGATTTCAAGCAATTCGACGATGCCATGAATATTGCTCCATATATGGGTGGAAGAGCCCTTACAGGAAATGCCCTTTCAAAAATCAAAACAGGGCTCTTTGCTATCTATGGTCGGCAGGATGCTCCAAGGGCACTAATCCTTCTGTCCAGCGGAGGTTCAGCTGATGACGTTGTAGCACCTGGCGAGGAACTTCGAGATTCTGGAGTAAAAGTTACAGCCATTGGTTTAGGAAAACAAGCCAACGTTAGAGAGCTGATAACTGTTGCATCAGAACCTAAGTCAGAACATGTGTTTACAGCATTCTTGGACACACTTCCTAACGCTATGGATGAAATTATACAGGGAGTCTGCAGAGGTAATAGAGACTAGTGATACACGTAAAACATGAAATAATTCGTCCTGTTCTTTTCTTAAAAAATATGAATCAGATTGTTTCGTGTCAGTATTTTACCAGCCTCTAATGCTTTAAAATTACTATATTCAAATGACTGATAGCTCCATTTGTTAAATTCCATCATAAATGAGCAAAACAAATGTTTCCTTCGTCTTCTTGAAATGGCCATCTCTCCAGCCATATATGGCAACTTCATGAATTGAATTGATTCACATGTTGATAATTTCATACACCCAGAAACCCCCGAACACTTCCTAAGGAGCACTTCCTATTGATAGTAACCATCGCCATTTTTGTGGTAATAGTAAGTTTGGCTTCACTTAACAGCCATTTAACAGAACAATGTAATGTAGCCTGAGAAGGAAAATAAAACGTCTTAAATTGTACGCCACTTTCTCTGAAAGAGTTTCCAAGAGAATAAAGCTGAAGGGTATTATTCCATTTTGTAACAAATGAAATGTAAAAAAAAAAACAGCTGAGGCCAAGTCGGCGTGCTGTCATAACGCCGATTTTTACATTTCTTGTCAGCGTTGTGCAGCTGTCTTCCTGTACTTTTGTACAACGATGGAATTTAAAAACTACGATCACAAGTAGCATTTTAATCTTCATATCAGAGTAGGCTATAAAGAAAGGGTAAACTTTGCGCTTGATATAACCTTTATCTTTCGCAGATGTAATGGGGATCGTGCGAGACAGACAAGAACCTTGTACGTGTGAGACATACAACAGTCAGGGTGGTCCTTCTTACGACTACAACAAGGGGTCTACCGCGAGGGTACCTGAATCCTTACGCCAAGGCCAACAGCAAGAACAGGAATCGTCTTATACACAAGGACAAAAGGAAACAGAGGGTACAAAAATAGCTACTGACCGGGACGAAAACCTCAACCAACAGTTCTCGGCTGGTTACCAACGTAATAAGAGCAGCGAGGGCTCTCGACCCTTAACAGAAGCCTCAAGACTTGAGGGTGGTGGTCGTATTGCTTATGGACAGCGTGAATCTCAAGCTATCGATCTTTCAGAAAAACTCTTAACTGAGGTTCACCCTTCTGAGATGGTATATGTTAACGAACACCAGAACGCCATTCAGGGTGATACTTTAGGAAAATTAGACAAACAGGATAATAATCAGGGGCAAGAGTTTGGTAGTCAGGAAAGGAGGCCGTTAGGCACTCAACGAAAACAGTCCCGGATCCGTGAAGACCAATATAAAGTTGCTGATGAAAAAGCACATCGAGAGGATGAAGAAGATTCAATTGGTTCAGATGACTATTCAACAAATCTTGGCTATCACAACAGTGCACAAGAGGAACGTTTGAAAAAAAACTCTTCTGATAGAGCGAAAGATTACAGCCCTTATGCCCATCGCTTTGCTTCGGGTTTTCCAGAACACTATAAACCTCATGTCAGTAATAGTGATGAAAAACCGTCAAACCAAAGCACCTACGTTCAGCAGGGAGAGAAACAATCTTCTGAGACACATAACACTTTTTATCAGGCAACAGATGACCACCAAGGTGATACGTTTCAGTCGACACTGGCCTCAAATCAGGAAAGAGTGCAAGGATCCGGATTGCATTCTCATCCTGCCTTTTTACCTTCCAAGGGTAACGACAATAATGGAAGACCTTTTACGCAGCTACATTACCCTCTGGGTTCCTCCAAAGGACAAGACAATTTGTCGTCAGATGACAAACGGCCAACAAAGGTTATAGCAGTAGGAAAACCGGCGGAGTATACCGATACAAGCATGCAAAAACCAAACCGACAAGGTGAGACAACAATAGAGACATTTCTGGGAGCCTTTTCTCTTGTTAATATTGATAACATTGGCCTGCAAGGCTAAAAATATTTTAGTTCAGAGAACGACAGACAGACAGACAGACAGACAGACAGACAGACAGGCAGATAGACAGAAAGACAGACAGAGAGTTGCGTTAATTTCGGTAGCTGTATTCTTATCGAAATTCTTTCTTTCATATGTGTATCTAGGTATTGATCGTGATTTGAACGGGAAATTTGGTTATTTAGTCATCATTGCTGTTTTAAACGTGGAAAATTCAAAGAACTTATTTAAAATTTTATAAAATTCTCGATTCTGTTTTTAAACTAATCGATTGGCATTTTCTTTGGGTCTCCCACCTTGAATTGTTGGAAAGATAACAGGGAATTGTATCGTAAAAATATGCAATGTGAACTCTTCTGCTTTCCCCTTGTTAACCAAACTTGAATAACTGACTGACTGATTTAGTCACCCATCTACTATTGGAAACTATGTTTAACATGTTTTGTTCTTTTTTAGGTTGTAATGCAGTTAACCTTGGGGTGGTCCTCGATAGCACAGCCTCTCCTGGAGGCCCGGGTAACCAACAGACTGCAAAGATGATGGAGTTAGCCAAGAAGGCGTCCCATCTATTCCCCGTGTCTTCCGAAGGAAACAGCGTTGGAATGGTAGTTTACGGTGGCTCCCCGCAACCGTCAGTAGTACACTTTGACAAGTTCTTGGATCAACAGACTATGGATGAAGCCATCGACAATGCTAGCAACCCGAGCTTTGAGATACGAATAGGGAAAGCTCTCACGCTGGCTCAGAAGACGTTGTTTGGCCAGCTTTCCATGTCTAAACGCAATGTGTTACTACTTATTACGGATGGAGATTCATTTGATGAGGTCAGTCGGCCTGCAATGGAACTGAAAAGGCGAGGTATTGAAGTTTTCTGCCTCGGTGTTGGGGAAGATGTCAACAGAGCACAGCTTGATTTGATTGCATCAGAACCAAAGAAGAATCACGTGTTTCTGGCTCCATTTAATGATTCTGATACATTGATGGAAAGGATTAGAAACGAGATATGCTTGGCAGCGAATAAATCACGTAAGTTGCATATTTAGATAACAGTACAGTAGAAAGAAAGAAAGAAAGAAAGAAAGAAAGAAAGAAAGAAAAAAAAGAAAGAAAGAAAGAAGGAAAGAAAGAAAGAAAGAAAGAAAGAAAGAAAGAAAGAAAGAAAGAAAGAAAGAAAGAAAGAAAGAAAGAAAGAAAGAAAGAAAGAAAAAATACGCCTTGAAGCTACAAGTACTTTTAAAGGCGCTTTGGGGTCTAAATGACTTCCTTATTTACTCGTGTCATCTTAGGGTGTTTCAGAAAGGAATACACTTACTCAAAGGTCGTTTCTTCAGGCTATTTGTAACGAAAAATGGAGTTCTCTGTAACTTCTCTTCTTTTCTCTGTTAACCATTAATTTCACCAGGAGCGCATCGTTTGAAAGCGTCTTAGGAAACAGCCTTTGCGTTTGGGCAAATCCTTCTAACACGTCCCAAGATGACATAGAAACAGAAGTAAATCAAGCTCTTCTAATTACTTGGTGATTCCTGCGACTATTTGGAACTGACCTGGCAATTTTCGAAGCACGCACAAACATCGAAAAGAAAGTTATTGTTAAAGGTGGCAATTAATCATGGCCGGATGGGGTTGAAAAAACTTATTAAAATCATTTTACTATAGCATTTAGTGACTTAGATGCCGTCAACAAATCTTAAATAACTCGTAATCAATAACCACGCCCTAGTTTCTAATGCAGGAGCCAGCTGCATAATTTTATGTTAATGTAAATGTTGCATCGACATCAGCATTATGACCTGTAACATGACCTACTGACAAGGGACAGCTCTTAAGACAAAGACACATACACACAATACTACAAGAGGGATTCATGGACGAAGTTCACTTTTATTTCCACAATACTACACGTACATCCACTTTCAGCCATTTACCATTCCAAGAAGAACCATCATTAAGCTTGAGATTACCTCATAGCCATCTCACTTTCCGATATCTAAGTAACGTCATCCAATCAGACATGGCAAATGGAACCAAGGTAAATTAAATGGTCGCAATAATTCGTCTCACAACCTTAGTCATTTCACCACAACTCACCATACTTACTTCATTTTGTTCTTTCTCAAGATGGAAGAACTGCTTTTCATCGGAGACACCTGACACGGTCTTAATTCTGACGAATAGTAGAAGACAGGTGTACATTATTTCACAATCGCTTATCTAGAAAAAGGGACATAACGTACAAGCAACGTGATACACACCGGTTCATCATATGTTTACTTCACATCATCTCAAGACAACGACATTCATCAGAGACCATGAAATACGTCTTCACAGGCCGATAAAGCGTCTCATCACCATTGTCTCGCTAATGTAGGACTAGGTGTAACTAATGCAAATGGCTAAACCTAAAACTAATTAAATTCATTGGGCATGTTTGGTTGCAGCTCGCATGCAGACCCAGCGAAAGTGTCCTTCCGACCTCGGATTTGTTGTCGATGGTTCAAGAAGTGTTGAGGTTCTTGGCAAAGGAAACTTCAAGAAAATGCTGGCATTTGTAAAAAATGTGTCCTTGGGATTTCACATCTCCCCTGAGGACACTCGTGTTGGTGTCATAAGTTATGGCACTGAGCCCAAATTGGCCATTCCTTTCAACAAATACATAACGCCCATCGGCTTAGCTCTCGCTATTGAGAACATTTCGTATCCAGGAACCATTACAATGACTGGCAAAGCATTAGAATTAGCAAATCAGAAGCTGTTTGACAAAGGGAGTAGAATAAATGTTCCAAAAGTTCTTGTTGTGCTATCGGAAGGCACATCAAGGGATAGCGTCCAAAAATCCGCACAGGATTTGCGCAAAGCTGGTGTGACGATCATTTCCGTGGGTTTTGGCCCTGTTTATAATGACGCAGAGCTGGATAATATCGCTTCAATACCAGCTTCTTATTACGTGATCAAAGCTAAATTTAATGAGCTGCAATACAAAGTAAATGAGGTACAGGATAAGATATGCGGGGCTAAGAACTCTCATAACAAGCTGATTTAAACTTTGCGTAATTATAATAAATTGATAAATTAACAGTTCACAAGCTTTTTTAAGTAATGCATGACTTGAAACGAAGTCACTAGTACCTTTTTTGTCTTGGTAGTTCAGGATGCTGGGAGGAGGGGATACCATATCAAAATGATAGGGTTAATCGTATTCTAATCTTTTAAATTTTTTTAAACGAACCAGAATCTCTCTTCTTGGTCATGCCTCGAATTCCTTTTCACGGCTTAGAGGTAGAAATTCTTACAAAGGCTTACTCCTAGCGTCAGTTGTTTTCCCTCGGCGTCTACAGTTGGTACCAGGTTAATTGTAATGGTGGTACTTTTATATTTTAACACCCTGAGAGGTACCAAATGACAAATTTCTACTCGGAAAGGAAAGACGGAAAGCCTTTTCCTCTTCATCCTACCAGGCATTATGGTACAAATTCATTGCTGCTGTTTGAAATAGAACTGTTAGTAAAAGCCATAGTTAATCTATGAAGAAAGAGTGGAATGCCTAATCTATTCATCTATTCATGTACATTATCCCCATTCACCAAATTAAATTTGTCATTGTGCAAGAAATATCTTTACTTCACTGAAGCTGTATCGATTCTTCTTGTTCTATGACGTTTCCCTGGGTTTTTTATATTGGAATTATTATTCTCATTTTCTTATTGCAGAAAAAAAAAATGTAAAAGCTAGTTAATATCCTTCAGTTAATGTTATTGGAAATGGTTAAGAATAGCAAATGAACTTTGAATATAGGGTAAAAACCTTGATTCGAAATTAAACTATTGAGTTCAGTTGCTTTGACTATATCTTTAACTGTTAAACGGATGATGATGATGACCATGATGATGACGATAATGAAGAACACCAAAACAGTCTATTGGCAACCTTAAGCATACATCCTCGCATTTAAACCCTAATTAGACAAAAAATATAACTCTTGAGCGTCCCCCATCCCCTTCTACACCAACCAAAATCAAAAGCTCATATGTGTTTGTTTGTCTGCTTTTTTTTCGGAAGAGGAAATTAAATCCTATGAAATTTATTACCACCTTTGTTAACAAACCCTTATCTCATTTTCTTCCTTTGTAGGAAAAGAAGCTATCATTCCTAAAAGGAGAGAAAGCTTGTATCACAACCTATCTGAGATGTGATTGGCCAACAAAATACCGTTGTTAACATTCATATGTCAATAACACTATTCCTGGTTGTATTATTTACAAGGCGGGTGTCCTTAAGTCGTTGTCATGTATCTAGGGTAGCTACTCTTCGTTTATTTGGAAAAATCTGACGGAAGAGGCTCTCCTTGCCTCGAACAGAAAATGCTTTCCATGCACGGACCCATAATTAATGGTAAACTGCGCATTACATATAAATGCATATTAGAGCGCTTTTCAAATGAGTGTCGTAAAACCAAAACCAAAGTAATTACCCCAGCCAATCACAACAAACACAAATTACCCAATGAACCAATCAGAACTCGAAGCAAGTACATGTAACCG
>Ga0126336_10000306_pt1 | contig 17976 bp, 12 predicted proteins | sample SidCmetagenome_FD_92530 | JGI IMG/M metagenome (GOLD analysis project Ga0126336, IMG submission 92530) | Coral microbial communities from El Islote,Puerto Morelos, Mexico - Siderastrea C C metagenome | ecosystem: Host-associated > Invertebrates > Cnidaria > Coral | place: El Islote,Puerto... | reverse complement strand
TTTTTTTTTGTCCCTCTTTTTTTTTTTTTTTTTGGGTTTTGTATCTTTCGTCTCCTTCTTTTCTCTTTATAGGATAATGTTTTTGTATCTTGGAAACACGTATGTCCTAGTGATATCTCTTCTAAATAAAATTAATCAGGTAAGTGAGTTGACAGCTTTCTTACTTCCCTTTCTAACTGATGCGGCCAATCAAAAGCTTTACTAATCCAAAGACAGAAGAGGTGTTTAGAATTCTCAAATTGAGTGGTCCCAAACTCAATGTATGCTAATTCCCCAGCCTAGTACCCAGGCGTTCTCTTCTCGCTCACTTCGTGACGTCACTGAATGGCACCTCATTCGGTGACGTCACGACATTTTGCACCAGGTTGAGCCGAGTGAGCGGGAGGAGAACGCCTGGGCACTAGGCTGCTGATTCCCTAAAATATGACGTTGTTTTAGCTCAATGCAAAACGCAATTGATGCAGATCCAACTTAAAGTGGACGCAAAACGAAACTGGGCCCGTGTGTTTTCCCTCTTTCCAAGTTCTCCAACATCTGATTTGCAACTACCGACTTACATTGTTTCTACTTTTTCATTTCATTTTAGTCAAAAGAAACTGCTCCAACTGACGTCCCTTCTCTTGTCAACGTTATGAACACAACCGTAACTCCCGTAACTAAGGCGAATACCACATTAGGTGAGAAAAATTGTTCTGTGAAAGTCCTCATAAACTTAACCGACATACCCATATCAGAGATTTTTTTCGGAATTTATCCGCTGTTAATTCGATAGCCAGATCGCTACATCTGCAAAAGAAGAGGAAAGGTCAGAAGAAAAGACGTGATTCCGCCACATCAAAATAATAAAGAAAGCATCATCTCGTCCAACTTGACTGTCAGGACAAAAGCCTAATAAATGCCGTTGAATTTAAGCTCACTATTCGTTCAAATTCAAAATGGGGATTTTTTGGGTGAATGTTGGTGCTCTTAGGAGCCAAAATGGGTAAGCTTACCGTCTGATCCGTATTATTAGGGGGCAGCGTAGCCGAGGGGTTAGGGTGTTGGACGTCCAGTCCGTAGGTCCCGGCCTTCGAATCCCACTCTGAGCACTTCATGGATTTGTTTCACGGCAGGCCCGAGCTATAAATCCTTCGGCTGCGCTTGTAAATAGCCAACTGGTTTGCCTCCCCCCAGTTGGGATTCTTAACCATGTCATGTTTCATTTTCAATAGTTGTTTCAGTTGTTTGAGTGGCACACCTGTAAACTAGCTGGTCTGTCGTAAGGTAGTACCAAGGAAAGCTAAGCGTCCTGGCCACTATAATCATCAATTTACATTTACATTTACATTTACATTTACATTTACATTTACATTTACATTAGGCTCAGTGTGCTGGGAGACGACCGTTGGTCAGGAGCTGTTTAAGCTGACAATCATTGACCTGGTAGCACTAGTGTTCAGTGTGGTGACTGGTGACCTGTTCGTCTCGCTTACTGTCAGATTCCTCAACTGTTTTCAAGGCCGAATCATGGATCTTGAAAAACTCGTAAGTTTTCAAAAGAATTTTTGTATGGAAGCCAGTCTACACAATTCGAGAGGAAAACACACGTACTCTAGTTGGTCTCAGGAAATGTTCATTATGTGCGCTAACTTTTGATTGGGGTAGAAACAAGACAGAGACCATTAAAAGATGGAGCAGACGTTACACAACATAGACAAAAGGGTTAGTTTTTCAAGTGAGGTGAAGTGGCTTTGATCGGGCTTTGGCTTGACAGCCGTCACGCCACAACCTTTGACAAAGATGCATCTTTGATACAATCAGTTGGTTTGGTCACGGTTTTATGCGGACCCTTCAGGAGATATACAACCACCTGTTTCCTCATCGTGGTATTCAAAAGTTATGGTTAAAAGCCACAGTTTCTTCCTCGGTTTTCAATAAAATTGTATACCTTTGATTTGTTTGGTCACTGACACTTTTATTCCCTCACAAATGATCTTTATTTTCTTTTTCAGTTGGGTTACCCTGAGTTTAAATTAGCTGAAAATGTTTTACAGCTCATTAACAGCCAAGGATTGATATGGTAAGTTATGTCTAACTGTTTGAAGCCATTGACGATCACTAGAGTTCGTCATTTGGTACACCTAGTTCAGGCCTATGGCTAAGCTGCTTAGGTAGCCGCGCCCTCCGACGTTCCAGTAAGGAACAGTACTGGAATGGTCTACCATCCAAGAGGAGTAAGCGGACTACAATGGAACCCGATATTACTAAGTGCCAACGTTAACAGACTGGGAAAATGTCTTCGTTGTATCGGAGGTTCGTTATATTGGGGTATTCAGTTCATATTACAGACAGGAGTTTTTATGAGCCTTCCGGGCTCGTTCAATCGGTTAGAATGAACACGATGGGGGGGGGGGAAGGGCAGGGAATGGGAGGGGGAGGGGAAAAGGGAAGCTGCCACAGTTCAACCAGTTCATTTAACAACTTTTTAAAGTGTTCGGCATTTGCGATTTCAGGATGGGCCTAGTGTTCTCTCCGGGTCTGATAATGTTGAACATTTTGAAGCTGGTTATCATCATGTACATAAGAAGCTGGGCTGTTATGGTTACTAATGTACCCCCCAAGAGGATCTTCAAGGCTTCACACCAGTTCTATCTCCTGCTGCTTCTCGTTATGTTGTTTCTTTGTCTGCTGGCTGTAGGATATGCTGCAGTCGAGTGAGTATATCTTAGTCTAAATTCCACTATCAAGAGCGGCGGACACTTTGCTAAAATGGACACTCTCAGCCCAGAAAATTTGGATCTATCGCCTTAGTTGATAATAATAATAATAATAATAATAATAATAATAATAATGATAATAATAATAATAATGATGACGATGATACTGATAATCAGTTTATCTAGCGCTAATACTATAAATATTCAAAAGCGCTTTACATTAAGTTATTATTAATATTATTAGAATAAATTAAAAGCTTTCTTAAAACGAAATGTTTTCAGTCGCTTTTTAAAAATAGTGAGGCTGCTACTTGTTCTTATAGTCCACGGCAACGAGTTGCATAAAACAGCTAGGTGCAGCATGATCGAAGGCGCGATCCCCAAGTCTAGAACAGCTCACTTTTGGAACGAACAGAAGAGATTGTGTAGACGAGCGAAGAGAATATTAATTAGTAGCTGGTTTTTGGAACAAAAGATCTTTAATGTAGGGTGGACTTGTAACGACGTGTAAAGACGTGTAAAGACTTAGGTAAATTGACCACCGTTAAAAATTCAAAAGCTGAGGTTTCGAGCTAATCTCTTCGAAACGTCAGCTTTTGTACTTCTTCAGACGGAAGCCAATTTATCTTATTAACTCCGTTGATAAATACAAGTTTTTGTGTCTCATCTTTCCACCAAGGCAGCACCACAGTTTCCATAGAAACTAACCGTCCGGCTTTTTTATTCACTTTGAGCTGCAGAATGAAACGTGTTAACTATCCAATTTGTATCTTGTACAGCATGATTTTGCAGTACTACAGAAAAGTACCGTTCAATAGCTCACAATAGTTCACACTTTAAAATTTCATCCACAAAGTCTAAAGTTAAAATCACTTTTTACAACACAATAAGTGCCATTATGCCTAGTTCCTGTACGGCTTTTCCCCAAGCCTTAACGGTCAATCCATTTCGGTGACTATCTCAAAACGGCTCGACCGCAACGAAATAAGGAGGCCTAGGAACTAGGCAAGTTCCATACTTGGCATCGTTAGCTTTCCTCAGTTCCTAATGTGTTTCTGTTATTTGCCGTGTACTGTTCTACAAAATAAAACCAGTATTTCTTACGATCTAGGTTTGCTTGCACTTTCACTTCCTAACACGTTTCTATCCTTTGTCGAGTACTCTTAAACAAAAGCTAACCATCATTGTGGCATTACTTTTGATTTATCTTCTTAAAATTAAGCTTAAAATAGCTCCGGGAATAGTTGGAAAAACTACCCTTCTTCTCTTTTTTGCCTCAAATTCCAGAATAGAGCCATCAAAATGGTGTGGTCCCTTCAGGTATGAAACATTTATCACTGCTTTTTTTCAACTTTTAAAAAACATGTTTAGCCAATTTAAACTTCCCAAAAGTGATTCTAGTCTGCTAAAACACTGCAATTCAGCTTATTTTCTAAGAATAGTAAAAGAAGTTTGACATTCACTTGTCAATTACTTGTAGTGCGAGCAGCGCTTTCATTTCTATAAAGACAGTGGAGCACGTGGCGAATAGGCGTGGTCAACAAGTCGCAAGGAATGAGGGCTCGGCCAAACCCGTTTATGTTTGACTCTCATCGCGTTCTGCACTCTCTCATGAGAAACATAAAGACTGCTTACAGTCTAGGTGCAACATAACTTTTTTTATGTTTGAATCTACAGGGGCAAACGTAACATGTACACTGTGTTAACAGAGTCAATTGATAATGGCCCAGCACTGTTGGACACTGTGTTTGATTACCTTAGTGGCCCCAGTGTTGTGTTACCAGTCTTCATAATAATGGTGTAAGTATAACGGACTGAGGCATTCACTTGTGAGTATCTTCTATCCAATAGAGCTCAGTACTTTGAGTCTCCTGACTACTGCATAACGCAACTTACAGCCGATTAAAATGCTGTATGCAGATTCGGTTTTTTTAGGACAAATTCACCGACTATCATTCGCCCGTAATCACAATTACGGTGTTGCTGTAAACGTGCAGATCTTCCGGTTATTTATGTTTTTTTGTTTTGTTTTGTTTTGTTTTGTTTTTTAATATCTCAAGAAGTTATTACTTCTCATGAAACTGCTTTTTTGAGCAAATTTCCGCCATTGTTTCGTGACCATGGGCGAGTCATGACTGGCGAGTCATGATTTGCCGGTCATGAGAAGCCTATGGTCACAAGAAAGGCATTTGAAATAGACTGTAACATAAGGGGAGATTTGAGTTCCCAGCGTACCGGAGGTTCCTCGTGCGACTTCGTGGACAGATTCAGCACTTAGACAATCCTCCAGAACACAGGGAGCTGTGGCATACAACCTCCTCCGATCTTCAGCTGTTGTTTTGTAACAGGGCCTTGACCTCTTCTCCGGCACTTTACATCACATTGTCTATCTCCACCAGAATGCCTAGGCCTAGGAACTAGGCAAGTTCCATACTTGGCATCGTTAGCTTTCCTCAGTTCCTAATGTGTTTCTGTTATTTGCCGTGTACTGTTCTGACCTCTTCCTCCTGCACTTTACATCACATTGTCTGTCTCCACCAGAATGCATAAGTCGGCGGTAAAGTATGATCGTCCGGGTGAGTGTAGTCCTGAGAAGGACTGTTTGTGATGGCATAAACTGACGTTTTAACAACCTAAACAACCCACGCAGAAGTCAGACTTCAACTCAGGTTATCGAAACGTCAGTCAATGTCACCACAAACAGTCTTTCTCACCGAGGACTACACTCACTCGGACGACCATACTTTAACGACTTATGGCATGACTCCTGGTTTCAAACCATTTACAAAGAATGTATACAGCTTAATTATAACTATTATCCAAATGTTAACTGCCGCAAAAAATGTCGAGGGAACCATTAGTGGGTTTCTTTAAAAAAAGTCTCCCCGGCTATAAAAGAATTTCATACCTTTTATATCTTCATGATATCATACTTTTAGAGCTTGCAACTAAGGTGAGAATGGCTTGGCCAAGCGCCCTTTTAGATCAGAATTAAATAGACTGTCCTTTACATTACAAATGACCGGAAAAAGCTCAAATTTTGCAACTGCAGAATTTAATAGATCAAGGTTCTAATGAATATTAATCTTCCGTCAGGATTGCAATCTACTATTACAGGTCCAAAGCAAACTACTTCCAAAGCTCTAATCGTGAATTACTGCTACAGTTACATCATGTAAGTATAGCGTTTTCTTACAACATGGAATTTCTAAATCGAGAAGGCTGCTATATCGCGTCTCTCTTATTTATGAAATCAAATACTTTCCGGAAACATTTTTTTTTTCATTTCAGGAAAGAACAGAGGACAGAAAGAAAATATTTCGAAGAGCTTCTGGTAAGTTTTTCTAAAATTGGTGAGTGCTGGCTAGTCGAGTGATGAACACGTTTCTGACTATGACCTATGACGCTCAGTAAAGATCCATCGTTCCATTTCCCGTCTCTTCCTGTTGTTTCCATACACAAGGAGCTATGTTCCACATTGTCTTTGTTTACCCAGGGTTCAGTTTTTTTAGGCCTCCTTTTGTTACTGCGCATTACGTAATGCACATCTCGAGATGGTCTCAATCAGATACTCGGATTTCTTTAGGGCGGTTCTTCTTTATAGAAAAGTATTTTTGCGCCGCTTATAACTACGTGAGAAAAGTAGATTTTAGTAAGAGCTGTTGGTAACCATGCATGCATTTTTTTAAAGATAATTGAGCTTAAATTTAGAAAGAAAATGCTATTGTTTGAAAGCTATCTACAATTTTGGTTGCTTAATTATTTCTGAAAAACACGTGGCTACCCATAATTTTTTAAATAGCGGTCAACTGTGTAAAAATACCCCCGAATCAGGTGGCATCGTCCTTAAGGAAGATTTAACGTCAGTTTGAAATGAAATCAGCTTTCTAGATAACGAATGATTCTTGCAAATTGTTTATGTCCCCAGTGGCGGATCTGAGGAGAAGACCGACTTCGAATGAAGTTGCGAGTGAAAATGCCTTCAAACCTGAAGAATAGAGCCCTGGTTTAACATTTTCATTGACACATAGATTATGTATCATCACTGGCTTTTGTTGTTGTTTCCTAAGCCATTTTGCTAATGTTTCTTTCTTTGTTTTATGGTTAAATTTAGAGCATGTAAAAAAAATGACAACAGCAGACGAAAACATGACTCACCCTCGCAACCTACGGAAAACGTTGCCAGCAATGAAAAGCCCTCACTCCCTTACTGACGAAACAAAGATAAATACCATGAAGAATGAGCGAACTGCCAGGGGAAGACCGCTAAGCGCTACATCTTTTAACCAACTAGTCAGTGGCGTTCCACGCATAAGACGAGCGCAACGAGAAGATGTGGTACCTATTGTCACATATGATGGAGTTGAAGATACCATCGTATGCGCAGACAAGGCAAAAAGCACATATTCCCACCGTGAGGTGAAAGTTGTTGTTCATAAGTCGAGCAGCTCGAGTTCATCTGCATGCTCGAGCGTGCGATCCTTTGTTGAGCGAAAGCCCGCAGCTAGACACAGACACGGGAGACCACGTGACCAGGTTCCTTTTTCTACCCGTCATCAAATTGAAGAGGAGAACAGTAAACAGAGCGATGGTATTATAGCTGAAATTAATTCCGAGCCAATACAAATGAGTACAAACAGTTGTAGCTATGAAAGAAAGGAGGATTACGAGGAAACCATACAGCTGCAAGTTTTAGACTTCACTGAGGGTGCAGCTCAAAACAAACCAGGTGACGAGATCAAACAAGACGAGAAAAAACTTGGAGGCTCTTTGGCAGACATGTTTGATTCCTAGTTGCAAGTTAAAATTTCAATTTCGCTTATCTCAGTTGTGGCAAATACATGACAACGAATTGAAAGCGAGCAGTTTTCAAAAAAACATTGAGAATGCGTAACATCGATCATCGGCTAGTTGAAAACTGTTTCTGCTGATTATGACAACTGTTGGGGACAAGAGGTTTTGAACGTCAGCCCTAAAGAACTTGTACGCTCGGCTGGGTCGGAACTAGCCCAAAATTTAATTACTATTATAAGATAAAATGTTGCTTCATGAGGAAGTTCGATGAATAGAAATCAGTACAATTTAACCGACAAAAATGTACATTGTGTCATAACATTTTCGAAGTGTGTTATCATCATCATCATCATCATCATTATTGTTATCATCATCATCATTTAGCAGTGAAACTAAAATTGCACTAAAATGCACTAAAACTTAAAGTGGCGCACGTAGGGCGCGAACGCAACCTACAGCACTTATATATATGTAAAAATCCAAAACCCTACAAAAGTTATGGGAAGAAATAGAAAAAACAAAAGGCAAAGGGATGGGTTACAGTTACCTGAAAAAAAAAACTAGGAATTTGACCTGGAATCCGAACTTATCTTATAAAATTGATATAAAATCTACAATAATTATTGAAAGTTCTGTGAACCAATTTACATGATTCACCTATATTACTATTCTTGTTTCCAGAGCACGGTATTTGTCATAGGAAAATAAATATACTGTTAACATTTATAACAGGAATATAAAATACCGTTGTAGATAACAAATTAGCAACTAGCTTTTGTCCTAATTCGAACAAGTTTAAAGCCCTGCTAAGAGATTAATAAAAATAACTTTGACAGCATTTTCAAGTGTAATAACGTAGTATGTATGCAGTCTCGTCCCCAGGCCTTTATGCGCTTATCTAGAGACAGTGAGAGGCTTGGGTCCCAACACGATAGTCCTAGGCGAATCTCGACGGGTGACGTCACATTTGATGTTCCGCAAGCACGACTGGAAACGAGACTGATATGTATGGTATCGCTGCGTACGTCACTGACTACAAAAAAAGGGAAGTGAAATGACTGCAAACTTGAAAAAAGTTTCAGCAAGTTTGTTCTAGGAAATCTAAAATAGCTGATCCATCAACCAGGGCATAATTGAGTTATAAAGTGAACATTTGTAACCTTTGAGAGCAGAATATATAGTCCCATTGAAAAAGAGAGCTGCTTGTCTATGAACTGCCATCGTGTTGTTTCCTTGGACAAGATACTTTACCCAACATTGTCTCTCTTCACCCAGGTGTACAAAATGGATACCGGCGACATACTGCTGGGGAAAACCCTGTGATGGACTAGTATCCGATCCAGGGGGGAGTGGCAATACTCTCAGTTGTTTCATGCTACAGAAACCGGGATAAGCTACGGCCATGTGGGCCTCCTTGGCTTGTGTGCGACTTTACCTTACCTACCTTGTCTATCAACTGGTAAGAATTACGTCAACAAAAACTAACTGGGAAAAATGATTCAAATACATTTTTATCTCAGTCTCCCTGTTGTTCCTGTTCTTCCAATTCCATCAATACTATTTTTTGCTACGTTGTCTTCTGAAAAGGCCTTTAAAAACAGAATCGCTAAAATTCAGTGATTCGGTTTAAGAAAATTCGCGAAAGCTCCGCGAAATTGTCACCTATTAACAAACTGTGAATTTAAGCTCACGCAAACTCTCGTATCACAAAGTACAGGGTGAATTTGACGGACAAAAAATTAAATCAAAGCTGAAATCAAACTAGACATTTCAAAACACGAAACCCATGTTTATTTGCAACATGTTACAATCTGTTGCCTTACAAATACTGTACTGATAAAAATACGAGAAAATAGATACCCTTAGTATCATGCTTTAAAATGCCTATCCCCTTAAAACCGTCTAACAGGCAGTGATTAATAAAAACTATCTTCGGCTTAGAAATCTTTGAACAAACAAAAACGTCATCGTGTGGATTGGCCACACCTTTCAAATGAATTTTTTAGATGGATCATGTGTGAGCCACACCGGCCTTTACAACCATCAAAGTAATAAAAGAGAATGTGAAGGTTGAGAGTGAGCCCATAGCCTAGACGAAGCCGCGAGCCGCTCGAAAATCGCGCTGGCTCGCGCTCGCTATTTTCGCTTCGTTCAGCACGGATTTTATAGAGCAAAAGAGAGACTGCTTGCAGCCTATCCTTAGCCATGCCTCGAGAAGAGTTTGGCACTGCTGCAAATTGCTTGCAAAAGAACCTTCGGGTTATCAATTTTCCTCGCCTTTGCCAAAATCAACCGTAACAATAGATCCCAATTATTAGCTCCAAAAATGAATTCGCATGTAGAACGAAAGAGCTTTTTCCCGGATAACGTAATTTATTTCCTTTTTCTTAGGTTCTGCATCCCGATCTCCTTGGGTTCAAATTAAAGGGGAAGAAAATATACATTGCGTAAAACGAATTGAACTTCAAGAGAACGTCCCCCAGTAGCAAGTTTAATTCGACCCACTCTCTACCAGTATAAAACAAAATGTTTTCCTTCATTTCGTTGTATTCTCATCTAAAACTAGAATCAAATTGTTGGCGGCCAAGGTCACGTTTGCGCATGTTCGAGTAATCATGGTGCACTTCACAGCCCTTTGCAAAACAACAACGCGAAATTCTTCATAATCCAAATACTAGATTTTACGGAGAGCCTAAAACTTGAAGGGTAGTGTAGACTACGAGCAGTCTGTCTTTCCCAGCTCAGGGATAGTCAAGAGAAACGAACAGTTGAGCGGGCGCGAAAATCGCTCACGGCGTTGAAACATGACGTACGTGTCGAGCCCCTAGTCTAGTGAGCCAGTTCAACTAGCGGCTCGACACGCGCTTCACGTTTCAACGCGGCAGGCAATTTCGTACCCGCTCGCTTGTTCGTTTTCCTCGACTATCCCTGACCGGAAAGAGAGACTGCTCGTAGCCTAAGGGTAATGAAGTTTTCCCTTTTTTCTATTGACACTAAGCGGCTACATGCACTTACTTCAGTTAAGGTGCAGAATATTATATTTTGTTTACATAATTTCCCGTGCGACTTTCATTACGCCACTCCTTCCATAAAAATTTTATCCCTGCGTTTGCATAAACCGCTTTTATGGCGATGTTAGTCTAAGCGCGGTTCGTAACCGAAGCAATTACCGTAGCTACTACCAACAAACACATGGTACCCAATAAACCAATCAGAAGTCAAAGCAGATACACGTATCCGGCGCTAAGTGCGACCAAGTACCGATAATGTAGCTTAGTACCCAGGCGTTCTCCTCCAGCACACTCGACTCGACTTGGTGCAAAATATCGTGACATGAACGAATGAGGTCCCCGGATGCCATTCGGTGACGTCACGGAATTTTGCGCCACGTCGTATGAGCGAGAAGAGAACGCCTGAGTACTAGGCTGCCGATAATGGTTTTTGTTTTTTATACTTCTGTTTAGTTGCGAGAGTTGCGGGAGAACGTTTTTAACCAATCATGGAGCGAAGTGAAGTAAAACCAAAGCAAACTGACGAAATTTTTAAAAATAACAAGGATATCAACAATCATTCCTATGGAGTTTACTCTATACCGGTGTCAGTCTTCCTACCGGAATGACAAACCTCTTTTCGGTACAACTAGCTACCGCGCGGGTGAACTGACACCAGTATGACTCCCATCGGCGTGAGATTTTGGACAGGTAACTGACATTAACTCGTAACGGGATGAAGGACGCATTGACATCGTGTAATCAGCCCCTTACCTAGCTTGTGGTTTCTTTACTTAGTATTGACCGTATAAATGATGTTCGTTCCTGTTATGGAATACAACTGGCGTGCTCGATTGACCTCTGATTCACAAATAAGAAACATTCACCGCAAATCCCATAAAACGGGCTCACAGCCAGAAAAATACGAGGTGTACCGTGAATTCCCGGTACCCGGTATTTAAAATTCAGTGATATCTCAACGAGCACGAGTACGAAGTCTATCCAGTCTAAAGCACCAATTGTAATTTATCCTATTAACCGTAAGGTAGCTTTTAGGAGATTTTGGGTTGAAATGTTTCCGTTTTCGGAGCTTCCTAGAGTAGCAACATTAAACGTACTACACAGTGGTGGATATTTGCCGAGCTGCGAAGCGGCCAGGTAAATAACTACCGCTGTTCAGCGACACTAAGGCGAATAATTGTTTCAGTATACAGTCAGTGCGCTTGATACTTTATACAGTACTTTCAGACTTTTAAACCGAAAACAATTGAAATCGATGGCGAAAAAAATTAAATCACCAACAATATGGAACAGGAGGGCCAAAACAAATACCTTTTTAAGAAATAAAACACACTTAAATCTTGGGTATGAAGTCATTTACACCTAAGCACTCCCTGGGCTTCCCGGCAGTTTAGGCCATGGGGTAGTTTTCAGTTTTCTCCTCATCTGGTTTGTCTAACTCGTATTTTCTAAAGCAATACAAGAAATCAAACTTAAGCGGTATAATTTCCCTCTCAAACAAAAACTTCAGTGAGTAAGACACCACAATGATAGTTACAAACGATGATATCATGGAAAGGGTGCGAAATGGAAATAACTGCCCATCGGTATCGTCATAATACGGGTATTTGATGAATGGTGGAAGACCGATGTTAGGCTCCCCACCCCCCACGCGGAGTAGAAGACCCACTATGTACCCTAAAAAGGAGCCGTAGGTGTTGCTGCCTTGGAGGTAGACAACGCAGCACAGCTGCGGGAACAGGATGACGTAGACCAAGTCGCTGCATAGCGCAAACAACGTGTAGATTGAATCCACCAATAGGGACAAAGCTGAAGCGGCCACACCAACTCCAAATATGGCAATACGCATCACCCATACGACTTCCTTCTGAGAGGCCTGAAAACAAGTTTACGATTCAATGTAAGATTCTATGCAAATATTTTTTGCCACATATGCCAAGTGCGAGCCTGTCACGCATTCATGCAGTACATGAACAATTAATGGCCTAACAATGAAGGCATCCTTACAGGGCAAACCGATATTTTCAAACTAATGTTAGCAAAAACAGGTGAATGCGTGGCCGTCCAAACAACAGCTGACAACTGTTGATAAGAAAGGGAACTGTGCACCCCTCACGTGGCTTCAGCTGAAGACGAACTCTTTCCAGTTATCAAGGAAGTCTGCAATAACATGCACTAAATTTGGAGCATTTTTTTGGAAGTATACATTAAAAACATGAAGGCAAATAGAGGGTTGTGGAAAAATTGGCTACAAACTGGAACTGCTGCAAAAGCTCAATTTTTCAGGCTTGCTGTAATGAAACACGATTCTCAATCCATGTTAAAGCACTTTTAGTCTGCACTTAGTAGCTATTTTGCGTTCTTCCATCATTAATCCTTAAACCAAACTGTATATTTTTCTAACGGTCAAGATTAAGTCGGCAAGCGCAAAACTAAGTAGCCAAGTAATCGTTTCTTGCTATCTCACCTTCTGCCTGAAGATAAGTTTGTAAATGTTTCGAGAAAACATTGAGCTGGCGGATAACATACTAGAGTCAGCGGAAGACATGACAGCCGCTGACACGGCGCCGAGGCCCACAAACGATACAGCAGTTGGAGTGAGGTACTGAAGCACCATGGGAAGGATCAACGACTTGTCAATTGTCACCGTCTGATTGGCAGTGTTGTTACCAGATGGCTTAAAGAAGTCAGTCTTCTTCCAGTCTGGGGTAAAACAAAAAGGGATTTTTTTGTTTTACAATAAAACTATCTTGCACTTACGTGCCTTTTGATCGAAGGTACTGATTATATTTGCTAAGTTTTGTTTGCTAAGTTTTGTTTTTTCAAGTAAATCTTTTGTTTAACTAAACAAAGGCTAAAAGATTGACATGTAAGAATACTGAAGATCATCGCCCATTTTAATAAGTTCAGTAGTTGTGAAGAAAGCCTAAATAAACAGGTTTGAGGAGAAATTGAACCCATAAACTTGTTGATGTGTGCAATAACCTCGATAAGTAAAATGCCTTTACAAACTGCCAGCAGACCAATAGCCTGACAGCTGCATGGTTGTTTGTAAGTTGAAATGAAACCCTTCGATGGTGAATAAGTAGTAGTCAAAATTAAGAAATGAGGATGAATGTGGATAAAAGATTTATGGGTGTAAGATCTTCGAAGTAATCTAAGCAACTTAAGCAGTTGCAAAGCCAAAACGTGAAAAAAGCTAAGCACGAAGGCGAACTTTTCAACCCGAACCAGGGACCTTATAGTGTTCATGTAGCGTGCAACACTGGCAATTAACTTGAGGTTAATCAAAACCAAACAACAATTTTGATCTATACTACCGTCAAACACAGTTTCACGACTAAAACGAAGATTCCTGAATAACACAAACAATCTACCGGTTTTCACAAAAGATGAAGACGAACTTTTAAGCTCGCTGAACTGGACTCAACCTTGTCTTCTGAGGCGTATAATCCGGCTGACGGCAGCATAAGACGCTACCTACGGATAATTTTGAGCTTTAGAGTTAAAGTATCGCTGAAAAACGTAGTTATTGAGTAAAATTAAAATCCGACTTTATTATTATGTTGACAATAAATACATGAGCTACCTCTAGCAAAAGCCTGCGTTTAAGGAAATCAGATGGAGGGCACTTGTTACCTGTGGAGGCACCTATAGCCCCAATGAGGATTGCTGGGACAGTCATCATCAAACATCCAAACCCAGCTGCTATGGAAAGGCCCTGGGCTTTTCGTGGTGTCTTACATGACAGCACTCGCTGGAAGTAAACTTGCCATGGAATGCCGCCAAATGTCTGCACAGGGAAGCAAACACTTGTCTTTGAGTATGTCCGTGATGAAATCACGTTTCTGACTTCATTCGTTTTCTCAAGACATACAGTTTTCTCTAAGAGGACAAGGAGTATTGCAAATTAAAATGAACAGTTTTTCCACCTTGGAAGTACTAAAGGACTTCTTAAAACGCTGCTATACATGGCTACATCAATTCTTAAAGCAATCAAACGCCGGCACGTTTCTTGGAATGTCTACCGATAAGGAGATCCATACTTGCCGTGTTACATATATGATAGTCGCCTCGGCCAGGACCAAATGGATTCAATAGTTCGCGATCCATTTAACGTGTTCAACATTTTCAACAATGTTGAATTTCCCTGGTCTGAAAAATATGTCTAGAAAAATGTGGCCTTTCAATGGACCTGGGACCGCTACTCGGCTATTTACAAACTTTCCCCTTTCCTTTAAAGATTAGGTAAAGTTTAAGCCAAAATTTTTCTATCACAAGGAACATCTGCTTAATAGCCAAAACGCTAGCAAAAAGGAAATAATAAGAAAATGAAAGCAATGGGGCTGAGCACGAGAAATCGAGAAGTTGTTTTGAATAGTTGCGCACATTTAGGTGAAACGGCCCTTAATTGAAAGAAAAACATACCTCCTATGTTTCAAAGCGCGCTTTAGGCAACTTGGCTGCAAGTTGCTTCAAAGACAAGCAAAAAATGCCATTTGATGCTTGAAAATACGGTTTTTCCAAAAACCTTTAGGGATGAATGAGCTAACAGCAATAAATCAATTACAAGAGAGGATGAAGTAAGAGAGTGAATCCCCGTGCCCCATGATAATTATTTGAAATTTATTATTAGTCCGCACCCATGCTGCGAAGGTTATTTTTGTCTGTTGTTCCCATGTCAACAATCTAAAATTACATGACGTCATTCTATCTGACCAATGAGGTGGCGTCCTTAAAATAACCGCGCAGTATGACAGAACCAAAAATAGATTTCAAATAATTTTCATCGGAAGAGGCCCATGTATGGGGAATTCGCTCTCTCCTTTCATCCTCTCTTAATCAATTACCAATAACAGCGCATAGTCCAGCCAGTTTCCAGCATATCTGGTGGGCAACTCTCCCACCCACTGCTTGGAATCTTCCGTGATACTACTCACTGCTGGATTCGTCATGGCGAATGGAATACTGAACCACTAACGGAAACAAAGTGAAAAAAAATAGTGAGAGAACTGGTCAACAATTTCCATACAACTTGTAAGATTTGTCGTTAATGTTTCTAGTAATGACACTTGTAAAAAGGTAACAAGTCTAACAATATTGCAGTCGCTGTGTCGAGAAGATAAAGAAGACAAACAAATCAAACCGGAGCAAAGTCACAGATTGGGCCTTACAACGATTACTTAATAGAATTAACTTTGTTCAAAGCAGTGTTTGTTTTTTACGAGAAAACTCTGCATACTCAGTTTAGGACGTTTAAGACCGCACCCTTATGACATCACCTATGTCATGCCTATTAATCTCTTCTTCAAGCCTCACCCTACCTCACCCCTTCGTTCCGCGCCCTTTGAAGCATAAAGAGAGAAAACAGAAGCATAACTAATGTCTGAGCCCCTATTATGGTACCGGAATCTTTCAAGAGTCTAGGTAACAGCTAAGAATACTTGGAGAGATGCATGTGTCTACACAGTACCTACCAGTCCAATAAAAATGCAGGTAAGTTGAATAACATCAGTATATACTACGGAGTAAAGTCCACCAATCAACGTGTAACAAATAGCGATACACGCCGACACAATGATAGAGGGGACTCTTTCCAAGCCGACGATAACACTGACGGTGGCGCCGAGAGCAGCATAGATAGCCGCTGACCAAAATATCTCACCCAACAAGGCAGGGATGTACAACAGCCCACCCATGCGCGGACCGTACTTTTCTTGGAAAGGATCCAGCATCGTAAAGTACTCCTTTTTGCGCATGATCTTGGCAAAGGCCAATCCACCTGGGAAATGCAAAAAACAGCAAGAAATAAAGTAATGGCAATGTCCTCTATTGTTTTCCTTCTGACAGTCAAATTTTGAGGTCGTGTAATGTGATGTTAGCTATAAAACTATAACTTAATGGCATGCTTACAGTTTGCGTCTGATAAAATAGTTGTTAAATATTACCATCCAAATACAAACTAATTTAAAAGTACTTTCCTCTGGTGGTGATTATTTTGCTGTACAAGGTGATTTTAACTTTTGAGTCTGTGAATGAAATCCTAATGTGCGATCATTCAAATGAAAACTACTGAGCACTACTTTTCTGTGGTGCTGTTCATTATGCTATATAAGGTTTTAACTACTGAGTCTTTATTTAGGAATAGATAACGGACAATGTACCTCTAGTAGAAAAACATCCATTCTTTGCACTCACCTACCACCAGGCTTAGCGCGTAACCCCAAGGAGCCTGGGCCCAAACGAGACCTGAGTCCTTATCAAAAACAACTTCTGCTGTACCATTGATGTATCCACCACCAACCCATGTTGCTATGGGAAACAACGATAACAAAACAGATCAGGTTTGGAGAGAAAGAGATTATCTGCTTAGAAGTTGCAAGCAGAGCCTGAAAAAAAATCAGGCTTGAAAGGGTTCCGTGGAAAATAAAGCTAAGTTATTACGTTTTGACCACTTAACGCCAGAAGATTTGCCGGACAAGCAAGCAATGACACTGGCTTTTCTAAAAACAGAAGCACACCGTGGAAATCTGAGGAGGGAACTGTCATGGTTGCGAGGAAAGTAGACAATCCGCACCCTTTCTTTTTTATTTTGTATTATTTTACTTTTTAGTTTTTTCTCGGTCGAGGCTACCTAATGGAACCAGGAGGACTGCAAGTCGTTGCCTAGTAGATTGTGTATAGAGCCTTACCTACCTGTTAAAGTGAAGGAGCCAATGAATAACCCAAAGCTTCTACCTGCCAACATGGTTTCTTCTTCACCTTCCTTGCGGCGGCGAGCAGCCCACAAACCAACAAAAAGAATTAGCAGATAAAACACAACGACAGCGACCACACCAACAATGTTTACATCCGCCATATTGTCTGATCAACTTCGTCAGATTGAAGAGACTCTGGAAAACAAATAAAGATCAACCTTATGAGGAAGAAGCAATCGACAAAATGACGTTTCTTTGACGCACGTACGTAAAACGAAGGAAAAAGTGACGCTTCTGGTATCTGTATTACTTATATAGCGACTTACTCTGAACTTGGAAAAAAAACATTGACTGTGTCCTGTAGATTACTGGCAAACACCGTGGGGAAAGCGTGAGTAACGAACGCGAAAAACGCGTAGGGGCTGGGGAAAGACAAGGCGGTGCCACCGCCCCCTTTTCTCAAAGATTCCGCATGTCTTATTTTCGCGTTCCCCTTCTAATTTTCGTGCCGTCCCTACTAGCTGATAGCATGGAACAGCCACTCCAGGGTACACATGATCACTGCCAGTGTGACGTCGCGTCAAAGACCAACGATGGCGGCGTTTTTCGTTGTTTGAAACGACGACTAAAAATTTTGCTATATTTCAATACTTCTAAATAAATGTAAAGAAGATCCTCGCAGTTATTAACGCAACTTACGCAGTTGCGAAAAGAAAGCCTGAAAAAATCAGGCTTGCCGGGATTCGAACCCTGACCTCTGCGATACCGGTGCAGCGC
>Ga0126336_10000305_pt1 | contig 18012 bp, 8 predicted proteins | sample SidCmetagenome_FD_92530 | JGI IMG/M metagenome (GOLD analysis project Ga0126336, IMG submission 92530) | Coral microbial communities from El Islote,Puerto Morelos, Mexico - Siderastrea C C metagenome | ecosystem: Host-associated > Invertebrates > Cnidaria > Coral | place: El Islote,Puerto... | reverse complement strand
TGACAGCTGTTGCTAGGAAACCAGTGAGAAAATAAACTTTGATCATTCGTTGAAAAGGTGGTGTAGTATCAAGGAAATCGAAGTTTATCTTCTATGCGAAATTTTGACTTCAAAAGATACACTTCAAGGCCAAAAAAACTGTTGCGAGCCTCCTTAAAGCCAATAGCATTTACTCAAATCAAAGTATTTTTTTCCGAAATTTAGATCGACAATGTAGTTTACATGTCATATTATCGAGCTCGTAATTCAAATCGCCGAGCTTACTCGCCCGGTTAATAAGTACAACTAACATTACAACTTAATTTTTTCTGCCAAAGGTGTTCATTTTCTTTTTTGCCTAGGACAACCTTTTGTGGTGAGAATGGGGGAATGGCCCCCCCCCCCCCCCCTCGGCTAGACACCTACGACTTTTAGCCCATCTGTTCACTCTTCAAAAGAAACTTTATTCGTTTATTTCTGACTTTCCTTTAACCTCACTCATTTCGGCAGTGGAGATAAAGATTATTTACCTGATAATGGAAATAACCTCTTGTATCTTTCTAAATAGCGATCGGTTGTTGTGGGGAAAAATATATCTCTAAAGTACTCGCCGTATTTTCTTTTTCTTTCGTCGAAACACTGAAAAATGAAAAAAAGTGCAACCTAGTTATCAACTCATTTCATGAAAAATAGTCGTGCCACAGACATCTCGTGGCTGTGATTTCTCATCTAAAAAATGTTAAGAAGCTACGTCACGGATAACGCATCTTGAAAATGTTGGGCCAACTTTTTCAAGTTTGACATTTGTAATCCGTCTTAATTTCCCTCAGTCATAACCATCCTTATTTATTTTTGGTTTATTATTACTTCTTTGGTGTTTTTCTACCTTAGGAAACTATTATTTTGAGGTTTCCTTCAATGCGAAAGTGTATTTGTTAGATAAAAAATAAAATGAATGGAAATACCATGACATAGCTCCTTGAAGGATAGACTAAACTGTGGATTTGCAGCTTTGAACCCCTCTCTCTTTTCTTAAATCGCTAAAAATTCCAGATCACTTACAACCAAAGGAAAAAGGTAACATAACATATCATAACATAACATAACCTAACTTATTTTTTTCTGAAGCATCTCAGCGGTCCGGAATCCAAAATCCTTGAATCTGATTGGCTAACGACGTTCGCTCCAGCGGTCCGGATTTTCCCATCCGCAGCCCGCGTACGGACCGCACCAATCAGCGGGAAAACTTGAAGTGAAATCATTTTACTCCCGCACAAAGAAACGCTGGATTTTTCTTCTTAAAATGGAACTTTTCTCTTATTAACTATTGTTAAGTGAAAGGAAAAATCAGCAATGGAATAAAAGGCCTGGTTATTCTCCGAAAAAGGCGGGTATTCCTGTGTTTTTGTTAAGAAAATTTTACTGGCTTGCTTTTTTCGAGTTGTAGTTTTCTTATTCACACACGATTTGATTTAACGCGGGTTAACTGCAAGGTAGTCTTTTGACCTCCGTTTCTCGGTTGAAATTTCGTTATTTTCCTTGGAGATCTCTTTTCTAATCTCGTCTCATTCAGCTTCATTCAAGACAATATTGTTATTGACGAATGTTACCTAAAATAGTCAAACAGGAAACCTCACAACGCTGTGTCTTCGACGAGAACTGCTGCATGTCAACAGGTTTCAAATATTGGTGAATTTTTAACCCATACCTGTTTTCGAGTATCTCTCTTAGCTGCAAAATAGCAGCGAGCGATTAGGTATGTTATTAAGTTGTATGGTATAACAATGGCGTGTCTTCGTGCGTACTGTTCTTCCACAACCGCCAGCCCAAATTTCCATTCCACTTCCCAGTTGGTCTAAGGGATGAGCAGAAAAAGGAAAAGAAGAAAAAAAAGGAAAAAAAACTTTTATCACTGGCTGAACTGTAAGAGCTAAAGAGAATCACGTACAGTAAACATGGCAATTCTGAACTGTAAAAAGAAGGCCTTTGTGGGCTCTTTATTCAACCGTATGTGCTCATTTTGTTAAAAATCGTGACGCACTTAGAAAACCCTATGTGTTCACTATACGACAACTTCATCGAAATTAGCACATTTATTTTATCAAATTATAGATTGCCTCGAAAAGGTGATGTTTGAACCGATCTGACGTTTGAGTATTTGAAGGTTTGGGGTCTTTGTCGGGTAACTCAAGTGTTTGTTTTCTCTTGGACATGTAACCATCCTTGTTTGTGAAACTTAGACGTTCTCGTGCGTTTGTGCTCTGTTCCAATGGCTGTTTTACGGCGTTTGCCAATGCGTAACCGCGTAGGCACACGCAGAAAGCAGCTAGTTTATTTATTCAATATTTAAAGACATGGCTCTTTACCCTGTATTTTTCATAAGTGTTTGTTAGTAAAGCCACCAGGATATTCACCAACATAATCACCGCCAAAATCAAGAGAATCAAGTACAAGATTCCGACAATTTCTGAAGTCAAACTTGTGTGGGATTCCAAATCTGTCGATTCCATCAGACCAAATACAGACCACACCAGCTGCCTGGCCGCCTTATAGAGACTGAAAAAAATAAGACTTCCACTTGAGTAACGGTTGTGATAATAAGGCCGGCATTGGATTTAAGTTTGCTTGTTTTCCTATCCAGTTATTAGTGTCATTAATGCCACTAGTCATCACAGCAACAAAGATTAAGCCATAAAAATAAATATCACCAGTAATTTCATAAACATGGTCGCATGTTGATAACATTTTCCATCTTCCAGGTCTCGCGCCTCGTTGGCTGGGAGCCGCATGTACGACTCGTTTCGTAGAATAATTCGATATCATCATCTTTTATTCGAGAAAGCAAAAACGCATTCGTCAAAACACTAAGCCCTTTAAGCGCCGAAATCAAAATGCATATTGTCCTCATTGTACTCCATATAATTCTTATCTTGCTAGTTGGTGATCATTCCATTATTCTCACGGCCTGTATGTTTGATCAATAAAAAGGTCTGTCTTTGTGTTTAAAAGGAGATAGATCAACCCATGTAACAGAGTGTTTTTTTTTTCGAGTACCATTTTTAATGGGAATAATTACTCACGAACACGAACTACCATTGAAACGCGCCTTGTTCGCAATACCTTCAACAAGAGATAAATATAAAATTCATTACTTTATTTATCTTTAACATTTATTGTAAGTTTTTCATCATTATGTACAACACTCTATTGATCTTTAGGATTTATGGGCCAACCCTTAGAATTTATCATCTTTTTGAAGACTGTATGGAAGTCTCATAGATCTTTGCGTACATTAAAGAAAATCAGTGTAAAATAACTAATGCTATCCTTTCTGCACTTTTATATGTTTCTTATCAAATTAGCCTTTACCTCCGAAAAAGCCCTTAAACACAGGTGTTGTTAACCCTGATTTTGCTAATGACCTATTTGTACTGCTCCCGCCCGGGATAGCTATTTCAGCTATTTGCGAGTTGCAACCACTTAATTTATACGTTGTCTCTAATAAAGATTATTGTTGTTGCTGTTGTTGTTGTTTCTTAAAAGTGCTAGCCTTAGACTTCTCTCTATTTTTTCTTTTTAACAATGGCCTTCGTTTTTTCCTTGTATAATAAAGTAGCACTTAAGATTTCTATGGAATTTCGCTGGATAGTAACTTACGGCTCATATCCTGCCACAGTGTTGGCTGTATGGTTCTTGTTTGACATCAAATATGAAATCTCAGCCGAGTAAATCTTCGCCATGGCGACTGAGAATGCGGCGACTACGAAAGCAAACTGCACAAGAATTATCATTAAGTCAACACACATTCGAAACAATGCCAGCTGTAGTGGACCGAAAACTGAACTTAATTCCAAGATACTGGAAAATCGAAGAATCAGGAACATGGTGTTGAATCCGTAGCAGTAGCTGACGATCTCCAACAAACGATTGTGAAATGGATCACCGCCGCGGACAATAATGATGGCACGAAGGATGACAATGATAACGTAAATAGCCATTGTTAGCAGATCTACCCAATTCCACATATCCCTGCAAAAAAATGAATTTTGAATTCGACATATGTAAAAAGGCAATTGAAAGCAGTACAGCACCCCAAACTGGCTATGATATCGTTCGATTCAAAAACACTTCTTAAGTGGACGCACTGTTGCGGAAGTTGTGCAGAAGTCCTGTGCCAGGCCGAACCTCACTCCACCCTACCAAAGGAGCTAAACACTAAGTGGCGCTTATAAAATTACTTCCCGGGTTCCATGCGGGCTTTCAACAGTGAAAAGCCACAGTTTCCTTAGGACGTCAGCTGTAGTCGACCGTGACTCCTTGGAAGTGTTTCCAAAAATAATAGAATAAAATGATTTAAGCTTTTGCTACGTATCTAAAGCATCTCTTACAGTGATGTGTTTATTCCAATTGTCGACTTGAAAAAAACGAGACTTGGTAGCAAAAAGAGGGGGGGGAGACTCGATAATGCCAATAGTGTTGACATCACCGAACCATTAGTGAACCCAGGGTTACATGCGGGGGATTGTGGGACACTAATCTATCCTTAGTTTAACTTACTTGAAATACACTTTGCTGCGGACTTCAGGTGCCGATGTTCTCCACTGTTCGTACTCACTGAGCATCACTGCTAAGAAGAAAAGAAACACTAGGGACTCTTCAATAATTGGCATGACAGAAGAGCCCAGGATGCAGATCCGGCAATGAAGTCCGATGAAGACCAGTTTCATGAATTCAGTCTTTACGAAGATTACCAAAGGAGTGTTTGTGTAATCAAAGTACCATTCTGTTGAATAGATGCAATTGCAGTTATTTATTTAAAAACCTAGAGAACTATTAAAGCGAAGGCTCCACCCCTTGAAAAGCTCAGTTGGTTTCCAAGCCAATTAGTAATGGCGCTAGCCGAAGTGACGGCCACACAGTTGATATCAAGGAGGTTTGTTCTACGAATAAATATACGTAGAATAATATTTTTAATCTTTATAGTGTACAACCCGAGTAAGCCATCAACATTAATTTTTTTAAACTCTAAAACATTGCAATTATGCGAGACTGAAAATCTCAATTGGTGTTGATAAACATTGATATCTCCGAAACTAATAATTCAAATTCCACTATGTTACCAAAACAGCTAGTTCGCCACTAAAGTCAAAGTCTGAAACCAGTTCATTCCAAGACCTAAAACTTAAATGTTAGTCTGTGAAAGTGTAATTTGCTGGGACATTTTCAAACGCGGCCTCAATTGCAATTGGTCTTCAAATACATTTTGCTTATAATACCCTTGCGGTTAAAAAAGTGGGGGCATGGGAGCGGAAGCTGGGAATTGTCATGAAAAGGAAACCAGTTTAGGAAACATGAGATACCTAACCAATAGAAAAGAACATCATGCCAACAGCAAATCCAACAACTTGGCTAATCATTTCGTACTTTAAGTTAACAAATTCTTTTTGGTTCCAGTAGGTTTGCACGCAGACTAATGTACCCTTAAAAGCAAACGTTTGCGGACTCGACCTTTGAGCCCTAAGAAACCACGTAAAAGGTGAGCGAGCCAGTGCTTAAAGTAAGTATTTTAAAAGTAAGTATTACCTTTGTTTTGATTGATTAGAAGACGCTACATATAAAATTAAACTGCCATTAGTATAAACTGCAACAGCGCAATTAAAAATAAACTGATAAGAAGAGATGAAGCCCTCTTACCGAAAAAGTCTCTTGACCGATCATTTTCTTCTGAACGTATCCCCCCTTGCTCATTATTCCAATCTCCATCTTCCTTAGTCATCTCTGTAGGCTCTTTCTGTTGTTCTCTGTCTTGTGAAGTCATCTCTACTTGACCTTTCGGCCGGTCTAGTTGATCTTTCGACTGATCTTTGTCTTGTGAAATCACCCCTCCTTCTTGTTGAGTCAACCCTTGCTGATCTTTCTTCTGGTCTTTGTCTTGTGAAGTCATCTCAAGCTTGTTTCTCGCATGGTCCCTTTCCAGTTGAGTCAACTCTAGCTGATCATTCGTCCGGTCGATGTCTTGTTGAGTAAAATGACGTGGCTCTTTCGGCTGGTCACTGCCTCCTGAAACCAACTCTGATTTCTCATTTTTATGACTTCTGTTTTGAGTTCTTTTCTGGTCTCTGTAGAAAGTATATCCAATGAGTGGAAGCAGAAGCGGCGTTAAAATTGTCTCGAGCACAATAAAAAACAACCTCGGAACAATGTGTAGAATTCCAGCAGACTTAAAAGGTGAGCCCCTCTGCCACCTCATCTTCACCCTTTTGAACAGAAATGGATGTGATACAAACTGCAAGAAACAAAAACCCCAAATGTATTTTTAATCGTTAAGTCCTCCCTCTTGACTGCTTTGAAGAATTGAAACAAAAAGTGTTTTCTTTGGTTTCATTTCTTGCTCTCGGAACAGAAGCGTAGAGTCCAAACGCAATTCGTGTTTAGTTCTTTTTTTTTTCCTTTTCAATTTGCTTGCATGTTTTTCATGAACTCATGAAAATGTTTTCAGAGAATTTGAATAAACAAAAAGTTGTAAGGCGACTCAATTAAAACCCAAGAAAAATGCTCATGTCATCATCAATAGGATGCAGTCATCAATGTCGATGATGACGGTGATGTGATGATGAGGAGGAAAGAAGGAGGAGGTAGGGATAGTTTCTATTGTAACGCACCTTCTTTTGTCCGTAAATAATTGCCTTTTTCGTCATTTCACTGAATAAAGATCCATAACGATCAGCATCACCCTCCTTGTCCTTAATGTTAGCTTCTTCTTTTGTGTGCACTTGATCTAGCAACTCAACTGCTAAGTCCTCAACTTTGTCAGCTAGGTTTTGCAGGAATTCGGTGTTCTCAGTGGTTGTCTCAGCCAGCTGCTTAAGCTTTTTGTTGACCTGGATATAAAATATACATTAATAACTAAATGTTTTGAGAAAAGTGCTCTTGGGTAATTGTCTCCAGACGTTTCGGGTATGACCCCTTCATCAGTGGATTAATGTTTTGGCTGCACAAAAAACGTTGAAGTCAAAAGCGCGTATAGGGATGAAAATGCAACATACAAATTTAAATCGCAATGCGCGTGCAGGAATTTGAAGAGCTTCACGCGCGCGTGATAAAAATTGAAGTCATGCGAATTTAAAGTCAATGTTTAAGCCGCACGGGCCTAGCGTTCCCAGCCTGTGGATGGGGCGTCTTTCCTTGCGCTTCCTCCTCTGGGTTCCTCCCGTGGTTTGTTTGAAAATGTACACACGCATGGCGTTGATTCCACCATGGTTAGGGAGGTTAAAATGTTCCGCCACAGGGAAACCACCCCGTTGGTATTGTGTGCTGTGACTGAAACCCTCCATTGAACGGAGATGCTCACCAAACCGGTCAGAAAGCCTGCGACCAGTTTCGCCAATGTACATGGCATGACAGCGGTGACATGCGATTACATAGATTACACTGGCCGCAGTGCAGTCGAACCGATCCTTAAGTCGAACACCTCCGCCAGTGGAAGGGATTATGTCCTTTTTACCAGTGATGGTGCTAGTGCGGCACCTCGATCTACCGCAAGGAAAAGTTCCGGCTGCCATAACTAAGTGCACGTGCTATCCGATCCTTTCTGCGGAAGTAGATCGAGCCTCAGTCTGTGCTGTCATCTTGTTTACCAAAGCAAGATCCTTTCTCAATATTATCTTACTCCAGTTCAGATGTGTAATTGGAAACACTCTATCAGACGTCTTATAGTTTCCTATTTTTTTACATGTAAGTATTCCCTCCATTCTCTGTTCTTCATTTCTAAAAGCTCCAAAATTTCATTGAGCAAGAGTATTTCCAGCCGAAACTCAAATCAGAGCACTCCATTAGCTCAATGTCTTTGACAAAAGCACTTTGCTAATTTTGTGGATATCACGCAAAACCGTTAATCAGATATTTAGATTGCAAGTTAACATACAAGTCCACAATATGAGTAGGAGAGAAGTAACATGCAGCGTCAGGTTGAACCGACAAGTTTTAGAAGCTTACCTTAAAAATCTGCTCAATGTGGTCTGCATTTTTATCTTTGGGCATTTCACAAAGGCTTTCAGCTGTGATGGTTTCTGCTATCTTCTCAACGATCCAGGGATTTCTTATATCCATCTTTAGAAAACCATCTACACTATATTCTTGAAAAAAATGTCAGTGTTATTTCTTTAATGAAGAGAATAATAAATATAAAATAATTATTCTACAAAATCGAGCCGTATGAGCTCATAACCAGCGAGGCGTGCAGCGCCGAATTGACTTTAACAGAACCAGAATCAGAACTAACTTCTGCTGCAGCTGCTCCAAAGAATCATCAAATGCAGCCAAATGAAACGCTTCGACTACTGTCCCACGTTGCAGTAAGACAATCAGAGAACTACAGAGACTAAGACCAAATAAAGTTTTTTTTTTGCCCAGTTTTCTCACACGGCGATGACCAGGAGCTGATAACCTCTTGGTACGGAGCCAGTCAAACCGTGCCGGTTGCTCATATCCAGAGGTTGTCTGTATAACAAGGGGTTAGCTGACACCTTGACTATCTCTACCACGAACACTGCTCGAGGGAATATATCATTATTCCTCGAAAAATTATGAATTTAACTACAATAAACAAGTTAAGTGGGTTTTGCTGTTAGGAAAATAACAATTCTAACTATAGTCACACAAAGTTTTTGAAAGACGTCGGTAATTCGTTTGGATTGCCATGGAACCTGATACGCCAATTCAATTTAGATTTGTAATCACAAACTAATGTCACGTAGCTTCCTTCAACAAATGCTTTAGTTGAAGGGCCTCCAAGAATAGCAAGCACAGAAGTATAGGCTAACAGAATTAAACAACAACAAAAGTTTTTCGAATCATCAGTGCACATGTCGCTTTTTCGAAGTCCTAGAGTTTGGATAATTGGAAACATATTTGCAATGGATGTGCAACATACCTTCAACTCTGTCTGACTCCTTTTCCCTTTTGCCTTTTGCAAATGTAAAAGAGAATATGAGAACACGCTCAGTTGGAAACAAAAGGAGAACATTAAACGCTAATTGCGATATTGAGACGGCAATACTGCCTTATATTGACGGTTTATATAGTTGAAACAAAAACAGTATATCCGGTATCAGGCAGAGTCCCGAAGCGACGAAGACAAATACGGAGAATATATTTTCATCCAACGTCGTCAATATAATGCAGTATTGCCGCCACAAAATCTCATATACTTTTGCATGACGGGTCAATCTTTTTTCTGAAAATTTCTTGCACTAATTGAAAGATAAATTCCTTTAGTCGTTAAGTGTTAAACACGAGTGTTTGTACGTACGAGTAATCAAATCTTTGTTTTGCAGAAAAGTTTACAAAATAGGACTTTTCTTGCACACATCGGTGCTTGAAACAAAATGAATTCGAATTGAAGTTCAGACATGAACAAAACAGGTAAATATCGCAAACTCGACGAAATTTTCGTCCAAAATCTTTGCAAAAATATGATTGCTTGATTAGCGCCGCACACTAACAATGACCTCGCGCCTCGAGCTTCCTATTTCCCCCATCCCTCTCTCCTTTTAGCGCTTGCCACTCAGGCTAAAGAAAATGAAAATAACTCTTTATACCTCGTTTTATCTTAACTTTTTTGGGAAATATGGGTTGTCAACTATATCTTTCCTTTGTCTTTCAAACAGCAAAGTGAGTTGAATTTCGGGCCGCTCTTTAAAAAAAGTTGGAATTTTCTGGCACGAAATTTCCAACCAATCACTGGTCCGCTTTTGAGAGGACAAAATGTAGTTATATTGTCGGCTCGAAAGCAGAGGAAGGAAACTGAGAATAGTTATACAGGCTTTAACTGACTGTCATTAGTGAATTTTTCGCCATTTTATGCCGGTTTGTACGTTATTTTTTATACTATTATAAACAATTAGCAGATTCTTACTTCCTGTCACGTAAGTCTGATAATCTACCATCTTACGATGCCTCTTTCTCTTCCGTCTTCCTCTTTTCCCATTAGTTATTTCTAGTTAAAAAAAAAACAGATGAACGTTTTCCGTCCTCTTTGTCCGAGGTGAAGGTTGTCCTAGCAGTCACATCTGATTTGATCTTATATACTGCTCCCATTCTGTCGCTAGACACGTCCCATGTCTTTATTATTGATTTATTACTATTGTTATTATTATTTGTAATATTATTGATCGGTAGATGTCGTAAAGTTATGATAAGTTTGTACGCAAAACGGTTGCGATAGTCTTGGAAGTGTCGTTGAATTAGGACATTGTCGCTATAGAAGCTGAGGTATTGGTTTTGCCTTCATTCACGGTCAAGTTACATTGAGAATATTATCTAGGCAGTCAAGTCATCAAACCACCTGTTTGTCCAACTAACCTACTGCATTTTACCTTAGTAAACTTTTGTTTTTCAGTGTACAACTAAACGACGACCTCTACCTTATTGTTCGGCCGCGAAGCCAATTTTATACTTGCAATGGACATTCCACGTACCTTTATCGCCATGTTTGCGTTCTTCGTCCTTTTTGACTTTGCCTGTTGGAAAATGAGTAGACGGTATAGTTGCATACCATTATGCCGTAACTTGTATTCTGTATAGTAAACGTAAACTGTATAGTCAGTAACGGGTCTTTAGCGGCACAGAGTGAGCCGGGCGGATGGGTGATTTATTCGTTTGCGCATTTCAGTAAAACGAGGACACTACGCACGGTAAGACCTCTTAGTAGGCTGTCTTACCGTCGAAAGGCCTCGAAATGTGATAGTCATCCGAACACGACTATATTGCGCATGTGACCACTTGCCTGCTTAAAACATAGTACGGCCGGTTGCCTACTCACCAGCGTGGTTCAAAGTGGTGGTTTCAACTAGGTCTGGTCATCTCTCAAAACTCTTTTTTAACTGGTCAGTATTCATTGTGTTCTTTGTAGGATGGAATTTTTTGCAGTTTGTTTGCAGGAATGAAAACATGTTGTCATTTCATGTGTGGGACGAGTGGGTTAAGTGTACTGTGTTCCAGCCGGTATAAGCGTGCATTTTTCCTTTAAGGTATTTCGCGTTTCTGGACACACTTACAAGAAAAAAAAAATATTTACACAATAATCCGCAATACTGTGATCAGCTAAACGCTACTGTGAATAAGTTCCTTCCCATACTTTTCCATCTTGTTTCACCTTCACTGCAAAGTGACAAAATGCCGTGTGTAGCCCTGTATTCGACTATTATCTCATGCAGGTCGACAAGCTCAAAAAGGCTCCAATTGGCCACCAGTGCTAAATGCAGGCTTTTTAATGATATGGCTGAACAGGCAATAATACAGACCTATGATTGCAACTCGACTGCAAGTAAATGTCCCAAGAACAATAGACGGACGTTTTGCGCGATGCATTTCCACTGGGTTTTGAATTAGGAAAACAGAGCAAAAGGTTAAGCTCGGATTTTGACAATTAAGCCCGTAATGGTCATAACTGTGGTTAGAAAGTTAAGACCTGGGCCCAATTGTTCAAAGGAGGGTTTACCTAACTCAGGATTAGCTTCGATTTTTAATTCCGTTTTATGGCCGAACGATACGGATTCCTGTAAATCCTTTTCGCCCTTCATTTCGACTTTGGTTGCTTTCAAACGTTCACTTGGGAGATGATGTGAAAGACTGATTTTCGTCAATGAGCGCTTGCAAAAAGTAATCAGTAGGTTATTATTGTTCATAACAGCTTCTCACTTCCGTCCTCAAAATCTGTGCCATCTAGCCTTTCATCCGACATGCTTCTCCACATCCCATAGTTAGGAATTCCCCCTCCTAGAAAACAAAACAAGTGTAAATTACAATGATTATAATGACGAATAACCAGCCGAGTTAATTACAATCATTTGGTATTCAAGGAAGCCCAAGTAGAATTGTTGTTTTATTGCCGTTGACGCCACAAAATGGTAGGAGTACCGTACCCAAACTGAATACAACATAGCGACGTTTACTATGACAAAGGCCTATTACTTTTCTTCAGCAAGTTCTTTCCCTTTAATAAAAAATCAAGCTACAAACGTTTTTGCCAAAATACCTTAAAAATACGCAAAGTGGCCGTTTTGGTCGCATTTTCAAACAATGTTGTTAATCTAGTTCCGCGAGTTCCAAAGTGGATTAATAGGATTCGAATAATTTTGATTTCTGTCCAAGTGCGTGACGAATCCCTGTTGCCGCACTGTACTTTGTCCTATTGCTCCTTCTGGAAATTAACTCGTTATGTTGTGAAGGCTTCAGCAAACAATTGAATTTCGGAAACGATATATGCCACTGTAGCCGCTAACCTTCCATGATTTCCGATGTTAATCTCACGATCTTTTTTGCAGTTTTTTGTTTTTTTGGCTATATGATTTATACGTTAAAATCTCAAGGTATTCGATGACAAAAAAAGAAAAGTTACCTAAATCGTTCTCTGCTTCCCAGTCCCTGGAAGTGAGTCTTTTCAACTTGTGCATCTAGGCTGACAACAACAAGAACAAGATTGAAATTTTCCATAATATTCGCTTTGGGCTTCAGAAGCATATTTACAAGGCTTAAAAAGTTATTAAAAGTACTATGAAAGAAATTGAACGTTTTCGACTTACTCTGATCAACAGGGTTAAGACACCGTCTGCAACTCAAAGTGAGGCCCGTTTCTCGAATAACTTTCCGGGCCTTTTTATTTTTTTTTCAAAGCTAAATTTACAATCTCTATAATTTGTGCAAGACATTGACAAGTTTCTGCTAATAAATACCACCAATCGATAAACAAGGATTTCACAAATACATCGGCCGTTTCGAGAAACGGCGCCCGGGGCGCTTATGTGAAAAGTGACCCTTGAAATTTTCGGTGTGATGCAGGGACTGGCAGTATCTCTGACCACTGTCCCAAGTTGCATCAGCGACCTCAATCTCGTACGCAGAGCCGACGGACTTCTCGGCCAGCGAGAAGGTGCCAGGACAAACTCCCCTGGTTAGTACCCGCTGACCAAGAAGCCTGAGGACTCTGGATACGACCTTGCATCGGTGGTTTTTATTTTATTATTTATTTATTTATTTATTTAATTTATTTATGCACGGAAAATCATCAGTACAAATATGCTAAAAAACTATTATAAAAAATATCGTGATATTATAAGGTACAAAAATCAACTAATTTACATGATTGCCGTGTGGGAGCCTAAAGAAGAAAAGAAAGCTTTCGCCTGCTTTTTGAAAGCGCCCAGGGAGTTACATTCTCTAAGAGCAGAGAATTCCATAAAGCAGCACCACTATAAGAGAAGCTGCGCTTCAGGCACTCTGTTCTAGGCTCAGTGGAGTGGGGGAAGGGAATCTAAATAACACTTAATCTAAGAACCATACCAATTTTATTGTCATTGTCTTGGCCGATTTGGAGTCAATTTTCACAAAGTGGCCATTTTTTAATGTGGGATTTTATAATTACGTACTGTCTGAAAAATGGCCTGCTACGTTCTGTTAAATCTTCGCCTAAGCTTCCCCCTCGTGCGGCCGACAGGTCTTAGGGATTGGTCTTTCTGACTACTTGGCGAAGTAAAGTCAGCGACGAAGTTGGGGGCGGGGGTAGTGGGAGTAAAATCTTTTCCTCGAGCCACGGCTACACGAGCGATTTTTTGCTTGCGATGGTAATGTGATTCTTTTTTAATTGTCGCGTCGCCGGCGCTCGGTGGTGGCTACACTTGGCGGTAAAGTCCGTGATTTTGTCGCAGAAAATTCAACTCATTGAATTTCTCGCGATTTTTTCAACCGTCGCATCACCTGTACGAGAGAGGCTACACATGCGATTTTCCCAGCGTTGGCGACGTGACAATTTTCAAAAAATCGTATAACCATCGCAAACAAAAAATCACTCGTGTAGCCGCGGCTTTAGACATACGATGAAAAACTAGACTTATTGTACGACTTGAAAGTCACAAGTTTAGTGATAGACATTTAAACTCACTTGTCTACTCTACTTTTAAAGAAGTTCAGATCTTACTGGGGCAGTGTTGATGAAGAAAGAAAGTAATCTTTCAGGTGTACATAGCGTGAGAAAAATAGTCAGTCCACAGCAAAATACTTGGAATCCACATAAGAAAATGAAAGACTTTGTGAAATACAATTTTAGTTTTATCTGCTCCAAAGAGAAGTCTACGCGTCACTTATGCGAAACGTGTAAACAAAATGTTCTTTGTGGTGACGGTTCACTCGTAACATATCGCTACATTGATGAAAAAGACAGGAAAACATACCATTGAAGCATTAAACCGTGAAGATGGCACGAAACAATTGCTTCAGTCACGAAGACCCATTTACAAAAAAGTTTGTATAAAAAAAACAATCAGCTTTCCCTAAGTTACTCAGAGACGTTTTTCAGCTATATTTGTTTTGGTTGGTTTGGTTAGTTGTATTTTAACAAAATTGACACAAATGTCATGCTGATCTTATGTGAATGGTGGATTGAACCTTTTTCAACTACTGCGAACTAGGAACTTTCGATCTACTTGTAAACAGACATTTCATTTACCAAATCTGATACATAAGAATCGCATTTTTTCATACACTTGTGTGATAAGAAAGATTCTTGGCAACAATTTTGTCTTCGATCGGGCGAATACCTGTCATACCTCTGGGTCTCTTAATTTAAATAAAATTGCTTCAAATACCGCAAACGAGTTTCGTTCTTGCTCTGGAAAAAAAAGAGCTTTTTGTGATTTGATAAGGTTGAAATTTTCCTTAATAAGTCATGGCCATAAAAAAACTCCTGAAGGCGGTGTCATCTAGGGATTACAAGTAAAACATCCAAGCTTATCAAAACGCAAATACGGACTCAGTCCATTTAAAGTGTTTATTTCAGGGAGAACAAAGCGAGTCTTTAGTGCGAGTTTTTAACGCTACCCTGACCAAAAGTATAGTTTTTCTGGCAAGCTTTCAATCAATTGTTATGAAAATCTAGAAGAACTGAAAAAGTCGATATTCCACAATTTTAACACGTCAACATTTAGCACATGAGTCAAATACATGCACCATATGAATATAGATACTATCGAGCAAGCGGTCAAGAACGATTTGCAATCAAGAATTGAGATTTGTGACTGATATTAATATATCATTTAGCGGCCTAGGTCGGTTCGTACAGGAAAAACTGTGCCTGAGGTCTTGAGTACGGCTTATGGCCGCAGACCGAGGGCCGTGCTCCGCCAGTAGACATTGAAATTCACGATCACTTATTGAGAGTGGATAAACAAACAACACTTGTGCCTGTGACTCACTTGACATAGTAAGTTATACAGAGTGCAAAATATTGCAAACGAAAGAAATCAGACAGCGAAGAAATAAAATCATGAAAAACCTAAGACATCTATTACGGTCACGAAGGGCATTTTTTCATTACTTGTGCCAAATTTGTAGTAGTACAAATTTTACATCGCTAGATACATTGACTTACTAGAGAGAGAGATTGAACTGCCGAGAACGGAGCTCCCTACCTTTATGGAGCAGCCTGGCATGATCTAGGAAACCCTCGTTACATATATGATAACTGGAGAATACATCAACTTACCAAACTAAGCAAATCAGTAAGCAAAGTAGTTTCTTGAGAACTCAACCTGACTGGAACAAACAATTTGGTTTTAAAATGGGACAGGTAAAGAAACGAAAACAATTGACTCCCTCACTTTGTGAGGTTAACACTAATAACTGAACTGGCTCACCACTTATAGCAAAGTTGAACTGAACAATAAGGTTTTTCTCAGATAAACCGAACTACAACAACAAAGAAAGCCCGATTTGTCAAGTTTCTCTCAAATAATTAATGAGAAAAGTATTTGGCTGAAGAAGCACTACCACCAGTGCACCTGCCCTTGAAAACTGACGCTGTTTAACGCAAGGTGCAGAAACGTTTGCTCATTTAAAACACAACCGGAAAACAATTAACAAGAAAGAGTATATAAATGCCAAGTGTCCGGAAGTGACGTAGGTTGTTTTGAGCTGCAGAGAGAGGAAGTTGAACCAAAGAGCGTGAAGTGTGCTAAAACAAAACATATTTTCAGTCCTGTTTATCCTTTACCAGTTGACTTTAAATATGAAGTTATTAGCTAAAAAGTCAGATAATGAAAACATGGTTATAATTATGTAATGGTTTGGTTATCGGCCCTCCAGGAAACTCTGTTGTCGACCACGTTTTAAACACTAGGGAACTTAAGCAAACACGACGGCGACGGCTAACGAGAACGTCACAAAACAAAAGGTTTAATTAGCAAAACAATGACTCTGTACGTGCGATACAGATTTGGTACATTTCTTTGCCGTCCTCTGCAAAACAACAACGCGAAATGACCAAATTCAAAGTTTTATGTAGAACGTGAACACACGATAGTGAATTTTCTTTTTTCTACCTGAACTGTAACGCCGTCCTTACAGAGTCAGCTCCAGGATTGTTCGGCTATATTAGACAGATTGAACGAGTTGAAACTATCGCGATGAAGTTTGAAATATTTTGAAGTCATTTTTAAAGTGTCGTTTTCTTGGCGTTGCCGTCGTGGTTGCTTAAGTTTCCTACTGATGCAGCTCGGGCGGCTGTGCCGAGCTCTTGAGTAAAAGAGGTTTCATTATTTTGCCATTCATATTCTATTACCTAAAATGTCGGTGTATCTAAACGTTTGTGGATAGGTATATCTTGATAGATTTCACATGATCCAGTAGAAATAGAAACCAACCCACCAATAAGCCTCGCGAAGACTAAAATAAAGAAATATCACTTGTGGCGATAATTCTCTAGTGGAACTAACTAATTCAGGCTACAGTATTATGCAAATAATAGGACAGGAAGACAAACCATTCAAGCATTAAACCACGAACAACCCGCAAAAGCCCATATTTTACGATGACAAAGATGATAAGGGTAACGCCGGTGGACTCAAAATTGCTGGCCGTATTCTTAAACGAGCACTGTGCAAACTATTTAAAGGGGCGCTTTACAAGTGATTCTAATTTGATTTTCGCGGCAATTTATAATAAAGTACGTGCTATTACTAAGAGCGGTGATTGGTCTAACTGTCTCGCTTTGGGTGACGAGCCCTAAGAACGTCTGCGTTTAATAATTACCGGGAACTTTTAGCAACAACGACGGCAACCTCAAGGAAAACGTCGCTTTAAAAATGACTTCCCAATATTTTAAATCTTCTTCGCGATAGTTTCAACTCCTTCAGTCTTTCTTATGTAGCCGAACAATCCAGTAGCTGAATTGTAAGAACGACGCTACAGTTCAGGTAGAAAAAGGAAAATTCATCGTCGTGTGTTCACGTTCTACATAAAACTTTGAATTTGGTCATTTCTCGTTACTGTTTTGCAGAGGATGGCAAAGAAATGTACCAGAATGTGTATCGCACGTGCAGAGTCATTGTTTTGCAAATTAAACCTTTTGTTTTGTAACGTTCCTCGTCAGCCGTCGCCGTCGTGATGGTTACGTACGTACGTAGTTTTATACGGGGAGGCTTCGCCCCAAGGCTCAAACCCTAAACCTTTAATATACCAATTTTTGTCCAATTGGCACCCCTTTCATATACCTGGAGTAAAAATGTACCCTTTTCTTATACCTCAAGGATAAGCCAAAACAGTAGAATATCCTATTGTCGCGACGTTTTTATCTGGGCTTTGAGCTCTTCGGTTGTCGATTTGATTTGCGGTTTCAAAACTGACACCTCTGCTTGGGTAAACTCGAGACTCTGTTGCATGTTCTGATTGTATTCTTCTTGTTGTTTTACTTTAGCACGTAGCTTTTCGACTTTAGGGATCATCGACAACACTTTGTCGAGCTTCTCTTCAATAATATCGAGTTTGTTGTTGCAGATTTTGCAGCCATTTTGTCCGTGTTCTTCGTTCGCAAGGTCATCAGTTTGCGAACCTAATTTGTCGCCTCATCCGTTTTCTTGGTCGATTTTCCTGGCTTTTATCCTCATTTTCCGCGTGGATCTGTGGCGCTCGCCCCTTTTCTTCGTTTTCTTTTGACTTTGTGTCTTTACAGTTAGTTGCCGTGTAAGAAAAACACGATTTACT
>Ga0126336_10000304_pt1 | contig 18029 bp, 5 predicted proteins | sample SidCmetagenome_FD_92530 | JGI IMG/M metagenome (GOLD analysis project Ga0126336, IMG submission 92530) | Coral microbial communities from El Islote,Puerto Morelos, Mexico - Siderastrea C C metagenome | ecosystem: Host-associated > Invertebrates > Cnidaria > Coral | place: El Islote,Puerto... | reverse complement strand
TTTGTACAATTAATTGAATTCGTCATTTTTGCGAGTGAATTAAATTCGTCATTTTTGCGCGTGCATTCAGACAATTTTTTCTCTATATAGCGCGAGTCCCCTAAAAGTAACGAAAGCCCTTAATACTCTTGAGATACTGGGGGTATGCGAATTTTTTTCAAAGTTAATATTTGCTATTTATGGTCTTTAAGCTGTAGGAGACAAAAAGATATTCTAATAAATTGACGTATTTTAGAGTGAAATTAGTCTGTTTCCTTCCAAGAGTTATTTTAGCGTTGTACCACCTTCAAAACAAGGCTACTCTAATTAAACTAGAACAATTACCAGGTTAAAATCAAATCAACACATCTGGACCACAACCACAAAACAAAAAGAAAAATCACTGCTGTTCACAAAGAGTAAAGTGAAATCTGTGATCAGAGGTTTCTGGAAAAAATAATGATATCAAACATGCACACTTGCATCAGGAAAGCCTGATTTGTTGAGCTTGTTTCTGCATCATCACAGAAGAGGATTAGTTGAATTAATGCTTAATTCTATGCAATCAAGAATTTAACAAAATTGATGCACATATGCCTGAATATTGGATAAGGGGTAATTCAAGGTGAAGGTCAGATTTTAGAATAATTACCACTGCGACCATTATATTGTGAAGAAACACAACCGCCAGATGATAACAGAGATTAATAATAGGAAAAAAATGGTGGTTTTTGGTTATCTGGGAAAAGAGAAAAAAGATGCAGGTATTACAGGTGTGAATTGAACAGACATGACCATCAATTTTTTTTCTACCTACATGAAAAAATTCTAATCAAAACCACATCACTGTGCTTTGAATTAAACACATATTCAATATAATGCATATGTCTCCACAGGGGTTAAAAATTTCCACCTTACAGTTCTTTTGCACACCGGTATGAAAAACTGAATTAATTAACATTCGCATACACTTGCTAATAAATTAATGCAACACTTGTGAAATTGTAATGCGTTGTCACAAATGCAGTTTTCAAAGAGAAGACACAAACTTGTAAAAAACGGGTAGAACTCAAAAGAAAAGAGAAAAAACAAATCCGTGGTCCCGAAATAAAAACAACTTTCAAGTTGTGTCCAGAATTGCCATTGTTGAAAACATATGTTTTTCTTTACATTCAGGACAAGTAGCTTCTGGTTAACCAAGGATTCATGCTTCATTCACGTACACAAGCTTGTCAATTACGGAGACATTTATGCTTTCTGGTTGAGCTTAAGTCAACTCTTAGCCAGACATTAAAAACAGTTCGAATTTCTCCATGAAATTGATCTGTTTCACAACGACGAATCACGACGTCTTTTGAACAAACCGTGGGCTGTTTTTTAAAAGATTGAGATTAACAGCTAACAGATCAAAGACCACAAGAAGATACAATCGTTTTCCATAAGCGCTGCACCGTACAAACTGAGCCTACGGAAGTGTAGACATTGCAAGTTAAAGGGCTCCTATCTATTTATTCCAGCCATTGTTTGCAGCCGCTCACGCTTTATAACCCTTTACAATTTTAATCCAAGGCAAACAAGAAAGTAGCAATTCTGCCAAGATCTTACCTCAGAAAGTAGCCAGCTCAAGTCCATTTTCAATCATCGTCGCTGTAAAAAGAGGAAACTTGCAAACTTTGGATCATAACTTTTTGAGAAGGATAAGCAGTGTGGAAAGCGCAACAGAATTCGCCCGAAAATTGCAGAAGAAACCCGGCGTATTTACGGCCTCAAATCTGAAACGGGAAATGAAAGCAGACGAAGTTAGACATTTTTATCCAAACTAAAACAAAGCTGAAAATCAGTATGCAACAAAACGAGAAGAAAATAAGCCTGAGAACTTGCAAAACAGGCGGGAAGCCTCTACATTTATTAGAATGGCGAACAGAAAAGCACCTAAATAGAATATCTGCTAGTAAATAAAACAGTGGCCTCGACAAAAACTGTCACTAAAATCGTTTGCTCTGGTGATATTCAAGACTGAAAAGTTACTCTTGCCTTCAAGAGGGAATAAACTAAAATATTTTTAGCAAAAGTACAAAGGCAACCCACCATTCCCGACCCCTAAAAGTTTTTTTGCTTGAATTGAAATCGACAACTTATAAAAACCTTATTAATAATTCACTCCACTCGACTACACTCCCTCCAAACATCGACCCAAACAAGATAAAGCCAAAAAAATTCTACACTAGGTGAACAACGCCCATTATAAGAAAAAGCCCGATCTAAAACTCTACAAAAGGCCGTCTCAATATGACGCAAACTACGCACAATCGCCGGCGCTTTGCAAATGAAATCGACAACAGATTCCAGGCACCACAGGGAAAAGTTGTCCTCGTCCACGCCGATATTTTCGTAACAAATTTTGAGCGTGGGCGAGCTTAATTTAAGTCTAACTAACAAATCCCAGGAATCCCAATGGCCGGCCACTTTACCTCACCTGAATATTTGCTAGACATGTTTTTCTTTTCCTCCGTAAGCGACGGCAGCACAGGCCGCCGAATAAACGCACCAAAATGCAGTTCGTTTAAAACTGTCGAGGATTTCGCGGCGAAGAAAGGACGCGGCTTTCGGGAACAAAATTGCAACCGGAACTTCAAATGTGCTGCAGCGTCTCCCGTTGGTTACCAAGAGAAGACGCCTTTAGTTCAGTAGTTAAAACAGATAATTTTCCCTAAAAACAGTCGATTTGTCATGGCATGAATACAGAGAGAATGTAACACCGGCCACACGAGCATCATCAATTGCCCACGAGACTTCTGGGTAACTGACGTCACAGGAAACGGCGAAACTCGCCGGAAGTAAAAATCCTTTCACAAAGGAGGACTTCCGCCATGAACTCAAGGCAAGTACTTGAGCTAATCAATCAATTTTGAGATGAAATATTTAATCTGTATTGGTGATTTCATACGTGCCAACGAGGAGATATGTATCGTTTTGATTTCTTCTAGAAATGGGAATGGCAATTTCTATCTTTTGCGTCAGTTTGGACTAAAAATAAATGAAATTTGAGGTACGGATACCGGTGGTCGATTTTTTTCGGTCTTCATTAAAAATAGAAAGTTTTATTTCGATCGTGCTATAGAAAGAAATATTGAAATTTAATATAGGTTTGCGAGCAGTACACATTTAGTTTCGCTTACCGGCTGCCAATTTAAATATGGAAGAACAGTCGAAACTTTATGTTAGAAACCGTTACAATTTATATCCTGATAATACCTTATTAAATAAAAAAGTACTGTTATTTTGGTGCTAAATCGACGAAGTGTTTACTATTTATCATGTACATATTTATAACTAATAACTTTTCGTGAAGGCAGGTAAGGTAGAAGCGACTGTCTAAATACCACGCCCGGGTATGAATAAAATAAATCTTACCAAAAGTCAAATATAGAGTTCATCAAAATATATGCTATGATTATGGTCCACTCACCTCAAACCGAAGAGATTGAAAACGCACTAAGCCTGTGTCACTGACTCGTGAAGCGTTTGGAGTGCGAAAAAAATGACACGCTCGATCGCGCGGAAAAAAACCTTTTACCCCTTTGGGATCAAAACACGAAATGAACGCCTTCGCAGAGAGAGTCCACTAAGACTTGGACAACTGGTTTGACGTCACGGACTCTAAACAAAAAGCAAATTTACGCCCACCGGCGGAAAGACAGGATAGAAATGCATACGTCTTTATGAGAACCAAAGAACCTAAAAATTAATTGAACTCGTAAATTATATTCACGGAGGCACAAGTGAACTGTTGGAAGCAATTGTGCGAGAGGCTCGATAAGTCCTCTCGCTGACGTCACTCTGACGTCATTTGGAGTCTGTGTGTATAAATACACAATAAAGCCCGTCTTAAACGGGGTAAAAAGGAAAACATTGTTCTGTCAAAAAAAGTGTATGCAAATGAAATACTCGAACTGAATAATTTGTCTCTGCCCTTAGGGGCTAGAAATCTTTTACTTCCAAATGAACGTAACCGAGTCGGTTCAAAATTAACTTTTACTCGAGCATTGTGGAAATAGAGTTGTTGTTGTTGTTGTTTTTTTTTTTCGCATGTAATTTTTTTGCTTTAAATTAGTGAAACAAAATACTTCCAAAGATGAGCTAGTTGATTGATCGCAAACTAAATTTCAAAAGAAATCAATCGGCAGGCGCTCATTAATTATTCAAGAGGTGTGTATGCTGTTTGTGCATAATTTTGAGAGGAGAAAATCCATTTTCAAATCCTACGCATTTCAGCTTGCCGTGTGTCTATTTTTGCCCGATTTAGAATTGCGTGGGTGGGCTTAATTTGGAAAAAAAGGCCGAGATGTCACCTACAGTCTTTTTCCGGGAAGTTTGAACACTGGTAAGCGATTGCAAAAAAAGTACGAGTTTTTTTGCGTTTCAGCGAGATGCATGATTCGGGGAAGCAGGTGGAAAATGCTATAGATTGCAAAAATATGAAACCACACACAGCTTTTCAATTTAAAAGCAAGAAAATAAATATTTCATTCGTGTTCCTCGAAATTTTTGGTAATTTTTTTTGTGCAATGGCAATACCTCTTTGCTGCTCAATCGTAAAACAAACTATATTGTTAAAGTATTTTTTCCCTGGCGACATGGGTGAATATTGTTGGCAAAACAAGGAGTGTTTTCGATTGTGAACATTAAGATAATGTTTTTTCTCGAATGACAGAATACTGAGAGATCGAATCTCCTCCTAAAGCTAATGGGAAATTCGCACAATAGAAACATAAGTAGCGAGTCTCGTTAAGCATTTCAGCGGTTCCTCTTGAGTAAATCCAGAAAGAAAATACATCGAGGCGAATAAAATATTTACTTTCCAAGCAATGAAAATAAATAACTTTTTATGCAAAAGCGGCATGACATGAGGTACCAATTCGTGAGATGACATGCTAAACAGCCATGCATATAAAAAAATGGTCGTTTCCAGAAGGTTATCTGGAGGTTATGGGTGAGCATGAGGATGAGAGACAAAACCATTAGTTAGCAGATATATATGTTTTTGCAGGATGTTGTCAATGTATTGAAAATTTTCTGCACTAGGAGACGTCGTTCTATATAAAATGGTAGTTTAATTTTCATCTAACACCCGACAATAAATGTCAGTCTTAGAATGCATGCAATTCTTATTTACTCATTTTTCATGTCGTTACGTAATACTGTATTATGGTTTTGCAAACGAAGAAAACCTTGAGAAACCTAGATTGGAAGCCTGGGTTCGCGGTTTTTTAAAATAATAATTCTTACAAACTCGAGTGTTGCATCCACAAATGTAGCTTAATATAGCTGTTCATTTGACAAAATTTCATTTTTTACGCTAGAATAAAAAAAAATTGAAGACCTGAGTTTCACAGTTATGAAACATTTGGTCAAAAGTTGATGTGCAAAATAAATATGATGCACCCAAATGAAATTTGACGACAAAGCTGTCTTACAGTCGGTTCTTCTCGAGAAATGTTTGTGAATAACCATCGGCTCCGACTGATACCCTAGACTGCAGTCATTGTAAAGTAAGGGAACATATTTCAATTTTTATCGCGGTAAAGTAGGGGCTATAGTTTTAAGTTTTAGTTTTCAAGGAGAAGTGACATTTATCTATCCGATTCTTGTGAAATCCCCCTGAATTTTTGTTTAATTTTTGCCTTGAAATTACTTTTGCCGATTGCACAGAACCATTATCTCAGAGAAACTTGGCTGAGTAAACTAACCTACGCACCATGTAATATTGAGAAATGTTTATAAGTTAATATTGTATTTTACAAGTCGATAACGTGCAACCAGTTAAACGGTAATGGTTTTGGAAATGTGAAAATTACGCCTTGTTCTTCTAACAAATGTTTTACTTAGAACCTTATCGAATTTAAAATCCTTTAAATCTTACAAAACCAGTTCTCAAGGGAATTATTAATCTTTTGTCATAGATATTTATATCATTAAAGGGAATATTCTACCCTAACAAGAAACCTAAACTTGCAATATTGTCATAGAACAAAATTGGTCGGAGAAACCAGACGTCGCGCCGGGAACTGAAAATACAGTAAAGCAGGCTTTATACGTTCTGTTTAGTTCTAAGGTCCCGCACTGTGAATGGTATTGATAGGAGCGTTGAGCTGCTATACAATGATGTTTTAACAGTTTCAAATCTTTGGATGAGTTCTTTAAGTCTTTAAATGCGATCATTCAAATGCAAGCTATGAAGCATACGTACACTCGTGGCGGTGGTGCTTTATATTATGCTGAACAACGCCGTTAAATGTTGCCGCGTTTGAGTTTATGGAAGGCATTTTAATGTCCGACCATTCAAATAAAAGCCCCTTTGGTAGCACTTTCTCTAGTGTGGTAAGGTTTGGGGGGCTTTTTTCTGTCAGTTTCCAATCGTTGCGATTGGGATTAACTACTCTTCGTCATCGAAAAAGTTGAACACCAACGAACAACTTAAAAAATGCAACATCCTGATGACACAGAAAGGAACACTTATGCTGTCTCACATCACTCACTGTCTTGGTCAACGCTGAGAACAACTGACAAACGTGGTCTCATTGCGGACATGTTGCAATTCAGCTAACTAATATTTTTTCAGAATCTTGGATAACATGTGTAAACGAGATGACAGTAACATTGCTCCTTAGTTTTGCAGTGAAGATAACTTGAAATTTAGAAGGATGATTTCTCACAATGATAGACAAAGAGGCCAATCTTAAGTACTGACGAAAGCAGTCCAGTGAGCTATACCTAGCTAAACCAGTTTTAGCACTAGTATCGTGGATCTGTGAAAATTACAATGTGCAATACTAGATGACGACAACAGACTCTTTACTTTTTTTATCGTTAAACAGCGAAGATTTAACACAGTTTGGAGTTTTAGTTAAGAGCTGACCTACTCAATTAAACCATTTTGCTATTTTTCATGGGACAAAACCTGCATGTATGAAATTACAGGGATGATAAGATAAACCAATGTAAAAATACGTTACCTTACAATAACTTGCCCTTTTACGGCTAACTTGAGGAAAAGTCGGTTAGATGAATGTTCATGCAGACACAGCTTGACATACGATGTCTCGAGCAACCCGAGGGTGTCAATGTATTATTTGGATCTTTAGGCTTGTGAAGGTTTGCTACAAGACGAAACAAATAAATAAAAATAAATAAACATAAGCGACATAGGCGTTGCCATTCACTAGTGAAAGCTATAACTGAGCTCCGTCTTCACACTGATGGCTCTATTTACGAAGATATGCATGCATCTTCCGCTTTGTGAAGAAAAGCCTGATGTTACCAGTGTTTAAAACTCTTTCTCAGTTGAACATGTTTTTGTCGACTGATTTATAATCTTGTCCTGTTTCTTGTCCTTCATATGTGGCCATAACCAAGATCAATTACAAAGCTTGCGCAAATATAATGCTATGCACTCGCTTGCTGAAATAATCATCGAAGGCCATGGAACTGTTGCAGAAAATGGCGGATGCACATCGAAGATTTTGCACTTCCTTTCCAAGGTCGTTTAGAAGAATTTAAATATTGTTTTACTCTTCTACGCCTTTTTCCGATTCGAAAGTAAAAAGAAATGCTTTCTGTATTGTTAGATTAATATTCCATTGTTTAAGGAAACTGATATATCAAAGGGTTTGGTTTTGTGAGCTTTTTTTCTGTAGAGATTCAGATGTTTTGTCGACGCGGACAGCTTTGTCGACGAGCAATGCCGTTTTTGCGGTAATGTGTGACCATTATGGGACGAATATTTCTTGGCGTCTGATAACTAGGAGCCGAACTTTTTCCTAGCGTGATAACTGCTAAGAGCTGAACTACGAAACCGGTTTTCAATACCAATCATTTATATAAGTGGCCAAATCCCTCCGTTGCAAATATTATCATTGTTTAAGGGTAGAAAGACAAAAATAGCTGTGTTGTTTATTTTCTAGAATAAGGACCGGCCAAACGTTGGTAATCCTAGGAACAGGCAAAGTGCATGAATATAATATAAATCCTATGGTGCATGAGATTTCGGAGGAAAACAGGCATTCCCACATATTATTGTCGAGTTCCGTATTTTTAATTCTTTGTTATTTTCCGGTTTCGGTAAAAAAAGGGTTGGGCTTCCCTGAGTTCAACCATTTCTAGTAGCTTCAGTTTCAAAGAAGTAAATTACGATTATACGTTTCAAAATTCAAGACAAACGAAACCAATTTAGTTTTACTTAGGCAGTTAAGAGCATTGCCTTCAGTGTTTTGACATAAAACGAAACACCAGTAGCTTATTTTAAGTTTCTTATTCGCCGAGATGTGCGAGGTAAGAGGTTCAATTTTTTCTAAAAACTGCGTGAAACTAAGATGAATTATTCTGTGATTTCTAAGTATAACTGTCAATTTGTTTTACTTCTCGTGAAAATATAGAGTCTCTTACGAAGAAAATGATTTTGAACCGTTTGAAATAAACAGTTTGCGGAGAAAAAATTCCCAAAGTAGACAAGTTAAACACCCAGTATCAGTACACATATACAAATGGCAATTAATTTTATTCCATTGTTCTTATTCTCAACACTGACCGCCGGTTTACACCACAATGTATTTTCCATAGCAAAAGCTGATCCAAAACAAGTTATTTTTACTGAATGTTTTTCAGCTTCCCAGGGAACAATCGTTAAGGTTCGATAAACTTCTGTGTGTATGAGTACGGGATACGTTAGCAGATCATCACAAGCTATATAACTTTATTCGTAAATTTCTGTCCCTTTCAAAGGAACAAAGTTTATAGTTAGAACCTTTTATTTCCATGACTGCTGAAGGTCTAAACTGAGAAAAATTCCCAAATTTCATTTTAAAAAAGTCCAAAAGAAACAACGACAGCAATGTATAAACTGAGAACAGCTCCAATGCGGGGGGATTTTCTTTTTGAATGGTCATCATAAATGACAATTTTCTTCATAGACTAAAACGTTAGACGCATGCTTGACCGGTGAGATGTGATTCTGTGGTTGAACGTGTGAGCCAAACAATTATAAGAACTGTGCGGCCTTAAAGAGAAGCGACGGTCCGCACCCAAAACGGGCCGTTGTAGGTGATATTCCTCGTTGCAGGCTCGTCATATCTGTTGGGATATATAGTGACACATACATATATCGAGTGTATGTAAGGGTGTGCAAAGCTGAACTTGGCATACACCAAGAGATTATTACACCCATTAGAGGATCTTTACGGAAATTTTAAGAAACAAAAAGTAAGCAATAACACACTATTGCATCTGCACGATGATGTAAGAAGACCTACTACCCCTGCTGAATACTTGTCGAAATAATTTCACGTGGGAACAATAAACTATCTTCATTCGCGTCATTTCTTCCAAAGTTGTATAGGCCACAGTATAGAAAAAAATTTTTCAGTCATGATGTCACAATCCAATAAAGTAACCCGCCTTTAGGTTTGTAAGAACTTATCACTTCGATATGAATTGTAGTTGTTCGTTCAACAAAATGAACCGCTTGTGCCAGTTTATTGCGGTCAACTTTAGCTCGTTTCAGTGCATAATAATGCAAGTTGATTTTTTAATCTTCTAGAAATTTTCGTGCAAGTTTGAGTAAGGTAGTGTTCAATACTATTTCTCTCCAGAAAAGATAACTTTTATTCGTTTACGCAAACCCTCGGTCAAAGGGCGAGCTGACGACGAAACGGACGTGCACCAAACTCGATTATCCAAGCATGGCGTGGGCACGTATAACTTCCCATTCTCTTCAGACTTCCTTAGTTTTAGCTCTCAAGACAATGTTTCTTTTAACATTGTTTTTTTTTTTTTTGTGGTAGCCCCTGTAAACCTTTTTCGTTACCTGAAGGCCAAGCAAAGGACAAAGCTACAGCAAACTGAATAAAAATAAAAATAAAAAATTGTTATGAAATATCTCTGTACATGAAGATGGCTTATGGGCGTTCGCATCATGTTCCTGTCTGCATTGACATATCACCAAAATTCCAGCACGAAAACAAGGCAAACTAGCTATATTCTCTCTCTGTATTCTATACATCAATGACATAAATCGTCATGAGATTGTTAGTTTTGACACATTTTTCTAGAGATGAAAGCGTTTGAAATTTGTGAATGTCTGAATCAACGTGTTTCAAACAGGACACACTCCGAAGAAATTCTATTTGCCAAAGCTGAGAAAAGGTTTGCTAAGCTAAATTTTTGAATCCCATAAAAAAGATAAACACTTCGATCATAACCTTACTTTAATTTGTACACACGTATTACTCGGTGACTATAAAACTAGTTTCGTCTCCCTTTCGATCTCGCCAGTTCAGTTGGCCGCTGTGTTGATAAGGCACACAAACACTTAAGTCTCGAGTCATCTCAGTTTCAATTTCAGACGTGATAATAATTTCCAAGTGACATATCATGAGTTTCAAAGTAAAAAAGAGGCTAATGACAGCAAACTCTGCTTTACTTCTTGTACATATTTTTCGGAAGCCATGTTGGCTGTCCACCATTATGGTTGCCGCCTGGTATTTGCCCCTCTTTTCCCGACAACTTGCTTACAAGTGACAATACAAAGCCAAAATTTGGGCAAAATGTTTCTTTCCTCCTACTCTACAACAGCTAGATTTATTGACAATGTTGGTAGAAGCAAACTGATTTTGCATTAGTTTTACCTCTACAGCTCAACGCCGTAATAATCGTAGAGGCTTTTAGTACAACTTTAATAGTAGAACTTCGTATCAATAGTCAGGTTTGTATAAATCAAATATTTTCCATGTGGTTAAAGCTCTCTGTTAAAATGTCTAAATTTGGTATTGAAAACGGAAACACCAAAAAAATATTTCTGCGAAACTATTATTCAACTGAGGATGTTTGCTACAGTCATTAGAGGCTGGATTTCCACAATGACACGTTCTAGGTTTTGAGCCTATCTTCTGAGGACGACGGGTGACTAGTCGAAGCGAACTTTTGAATATCTTCGCCTTTGTTACAAAGAAAGTTAGCAACGTTTTGTTTTTGTGGAGGTAAATTTTTAGCCTCCGATCAAGGGCTTGATTTGCACTTTTCTTGGTAAACAGTTCCCGTTTGGGAAACTCATGCGCCAAAAATAAACTGACAAATCTGAATAGACATAGACCCTGAAAAATTTGCAACTAATGTGTGTAATCTCTTTCTTTTGCTTTTTAGATACCAGTCGGAAGGGATTCCAGGTTCCGACGACAACACCATTGAACAACACATACACTTACCTCTTGGCGAAAAGCTTCAAACGAAACAACTCGATTATAGTTACAGATGGGCCGCTCAGTTTTCAGGGACATTGTTTGTGTCATATGTTCTTTCTGAGTGTCAAACCTTAAATAAATTAATGCAGTTCTAAACCTTCGTCTGTGGGTAAAAAAATTAAAGCTGAAGTATGGCTATTGGAATAAGAATCTCTTCAGTTGCACAAGAGAGTTATACGCTGTAGCTCTTCAGTACCAGCTGTGAACGAAATCTTTTAGCGTGGCGTCATTCAAAAGAAAGGTCAGTAATTTAGCGGCATTTTTCTGACAAATCGCTGTTTATGTTTGCTGTACAAGATGTTTCTAACTTTCAATACTGGATGAAATCCTAAAGTGTGACCATTCAAATTAATACTACTGAGTAGTACTTCCCCTTAGTACTGTTTATTATGCTTTACTAAGTGATGTGGATTATGTGGGTTAAGCCTGTAAGTCAGGGACACGCTACGGATCGTTTCAGTGCAATATCTGTTCAAAAAGCCTTTACTGCCTCAGAAATTCAGATATAACTGTGATGAAAAACGGGAGTTTTCTTTGTCGAAAATCGACCTCAACTTTCACAATATGTGAAAAATGACTTCCACTTGCTTTCGGAGGGATAAATTTGTCGTTTGAAGTGCGCAATAAGGTCAACTAGGACTGCGACTATCACATTTAGCTCGAGAGTCCGAACAGTTCAACCTGTTTTAGTTGAACAAATATACCGTCAAAATGCCCTGTAACATTCTCAGAAAAAAAGAAGAGGTATTTAAGTGTTTCAGGTGTAAATTTTGTTGTTGGGTGCCCCTGTATACAGCGACCGCTCAAATGAAAGATCTGCATAAGCACTACTTTCCTGTGGTAATAATTGAATGGCAATCAAACTTTGCTCAACACCATTCAAAATCATTCGGCATCCTTTCGAATCATTTAATATTATTTAACAGGGTGCCCAAACGAGTTTAACTTGCCGAATTCAACAATGTTGAACGGTGTTGAATGGAGGTGATGAATATGTTTGGCCGGGTAAGATGATTCTGAGTCTAAGTCTGAGGATGAAATCCTGTAAATGTGCCACCCTTCAGTTAAATGAAAGATCTGAACGGCTTTCATCTCTTCTGTGGTACTCACTTTTTTGTGTTGAACGAAATCCTGAACTGCGATGATTCAAACAAAAAAAAAAGAAAAAACAAAAATACACGGTGATGCTAACTTTTGAGTCTGTGTATGAAATCCTAAACTGTGATCATTCACTGAACGGTGAGTGATGCTTCACGCAGTGGTATTGCGCTTTCAACGTAAGGTGGTGACCCCTACGTTTGAATCGGCTGCATGCGGATGAAATCTTCAAGTATTACAATCGAATGAGAACTACTGAGCAGTACTTTTATGTGCTTCACTTGGTTATGCGGGCAAAAGAGTTTGGAATCTTTCTTTCAATTTCAACTTATTTATACGTTAGTTTTACCCGCTAATTTTACACGGCGAAGAAAGATAATCCATTGCACCTCTTAAACATACTTTAGAAATCATTTGTAGCTAGAGAATTAGCTCACATGTGTTTTAGTATCAGATCAAAATTTTATTGTGTCTCAAAATATGTTCACTCCTGGCAGTGCCGTGTGACAAATAATACCATACCTTTGTCTACAATTTGTAAATGTTCATGAACATTGCCATGGAAATGGTAGACATAGCAAAACGTTGCTACCCTTCTCTTTGTGAGTTAAAGACCACTTCTGAAACCTTCCCTTTTCCTTTAATGCATTCGTACACCAAAAGATTGAACGTAAGCTTGTAGATTAGGGATATATCTAATACTTCAGTTTCTTTCAACGAAATACGCTTTCTTAGTTTTGAGTTTTGTTGATGTGAACACTTATAACTGACCTTCTTTCTAATGGTGTGGTAAATAATACATATACTGACCGGAGTCTACAGTGCGAATCCTAAGACCAAGAACACTTTTATTAAACTTTGAAATAATCACAGAGAAAAAAAGGAGAGGAACTGTTTTCGAAAAAATAGCCAAGAGGCTACGTGCTTGTTCGTTTGCCTTACACCGGCTTCTTGCGATTCAATTGAGCTCTCATCGATGGGTTGCTACGAAAGTATCATTAACCCTTTCATTGCTAACTTGTTAAAAAAAACGCATTTCTTATCATTAAAACGATTTTTTGACTGCTAGGTTGCCAAATGCTACTTAACTTTGCTACAAAAACATTTCTCTACAATTAAACTAGATTTCAAACTAGTTTTTGTTGTAAATTGTACAATGTTTTGCTTTCACGCATGCGCGTAAGCCAAAATTTGGACTTTTTCTTGCTGATTCATTCCCAATTTTTTTCTCGCTTCTTTTCTTTCCCTTTTTCTCTTCCTTTCTTTTCTCTTTATCTTCTACCTTTTATCCCCTTTCTATGCACTGGAAAAGTTTTGGCCTCAGCCCTTGAGAAAACCTGGAAATGGAGCATTGATCAGCTATAGGTGACTTGGCCTATTTTACCACCAATTTTACACCCAAAATTGGACACGTTTTTTTGGAATAACTCTGCCAGAATTTGGTTGATGTTGAGAATGGACACACGTGTGGATGGACCTGTCCTTGCTCTGTTAGCTGCTTATCAAAACAATCTGGTGACGTCAAAAATGATGACGTCACAAGTGGTTCAATGTCTACTGCTCTAAATGTCGAGAAAACTCGACTTTCGCAGCGAAAGTGTTAAGGTGTCACCGGTTTTTTAATTCTCCAAGTTATATTAACTAAGACTGAAGGAAGTTCATTTGTGATAGGATTGAAAAGAATGAAAAGTTCCTCGTTAGTACCGCAGGCAACTTCGGCATCAGGTGAATTTTGATTCGAATATAGGTAAATATGTATAAAAACGCACACAGAGGTTTGATAGCTGATTTTGCGTTCATCTCCACAAGAAATTGGACACTCTTGGAAATAATGTTTCATCCACAGTTCAAATTTGTTATATATTATCCTTTCATTGACGTGTTTTCTTTACCTTGTCTATCTAAGGGATTATTTCAATACACAAAATACTCCTAGCAGTCAGTTTGATAGCTGAAGTTGTAAAAATATTGCACCTGTGTGTCTTAGTTTCAAATCCCGCCGTCAATCCTGCAGTCTCTTGACCTTGTTGTTCTCCTATTTTCACTCACTGTAGTTTTTTATAGGTAAAGGCAAACAGTTTATTTCAAACAATTTTAAAAGACAGGATGAACTGTGTTAAAGATGAACTTGGAACAACAACGCTCCTTGGTCTCTTCCCCATTCCCCCATCTTTCAGATCTTTTCGAGAGGAGCTGGCTTCGAATCCCGTGAGTAGGGACCTACGTTTGCTTTATGCCGTTTGTAAACCCAACCAGGGTGATTTAATTCTGTGCTCTCTAAACGAATGTTATGTATTACCTTTCTCTGCCCGAGAAAGAAAACGATTAATATGATACAACAAATGCTTGATTTCATGACAACGCTGTATAAAATAATATGCGTTACAAATGGCGTAAATTCGCTGCACATATCAATTAAATGAACTATAGTATGATCAGGAGCCCATTAATGGGCTTCTGGTATGATACAATAAATGCTTGATTTCATGACAACGCCGTATAGAATAATATGCGTTACAAATGGCATAAATTCGCTACACATATCAATTAAATGAACTACAGTACTTGTATACAACTCCCTTTTTTCAATAGCGAGGGATGCTATTATCCTTATTTACCATATAACGTCAAGAGAACGCGCAAAATATGCCACGGTATTACACAGTAAAATTATGTATTGCACCCCCAAAATCCAGGTTTCACAGGTTTTTTTGGCAGAAGGACGGGAAAAACCACATTTTGACGTGATTTTTTCAAGTGGAATAATAAATCTCTTATTCGATGGCTAAACGTATAATACGGGCGGACATTTTGCTCATTGCTCGTATTTGCAACTCGCAAAATATTAGCGCGTATTATCTGTTAAACCATCGAATAAGATGTATTTATTTTACTCATTTAGCTGTATATTTTAAGAAACAGAGTGTTTTGTAATACTGTTGGCTGTAGACAAGTTTGCAATTTCCTTTGAACAGGTTAGCCAAGACTTACTTATGTTATCGTTTTATTGACTGGTCAATCACTAATCTGCTTTCCATGGTTTGCGTGTGTGTCTTAGTTTTCTTGTCACCGAAATTAGTTAGGCAGGACATTTTTTACCGCCAGATCATCTCTGGCAAATAAGGCAGACAGGTTTACAGTGCATTATAAATTTAGACTGAGCTTGCAATAAATGTGGATACTACTTACTACTTTGTATTACTTGTACTGTTAGCAAGGCTAAGGGTGTAGTCCGAAGCTGTACGTGAAAGAACACCCAAGGGAAGTCTTTTTTGGTCGGCTTGGGTATAACTTAGCTTCGCATGAATCCTCTTGCATGGCCGTAACTTGTAAGATAACGGGTAACAAGAACATAACATTAAAGAGTGCTAATCCTGAACAATCCTGGTTGCACCATCTAATATTCTCCTCAGCGGCGTTAGGACACTTCTTTGAAACAAAACTTACCACTTTATGCAGTATCGGACTCTCCCCCTCCCCATGCAGTGTTGATTTCTAGTATCGTTTACAACTGATTTGTTCCAATCATTTTCAACACTGTCAAGGAGAGGGGTAAAAGAGCACAGCTTGACAAGAAAAGAAAACCTATCGTGCTAGTGCAAAACCATATTAGAAATGTGCATTTTTTCTCACGGTTTTGCAAGGTGTCCCAAGAACCTTTTGAGTACGATTGCACAGCATTTTGTCTAACCCAACCAGCTCAAAACACCGGAAGTTGGAAAAAAAAAAGTGACGTGGGCACATGAAATGAACTGCCTTCCAACCTTCAACACCAAACACAGCAGGGTTCAGGAAAAGCATACTGACTCAGAAATTTAAGAAGTCCAAAATATTTTTATTAGAAAAGGGTGAGGTCTGTGCATGTTAATGTCAGCACGATCGGAGAGGATCAAAATTAGTGAAATATTAAGGCGGGATACAGGTGGAGCTTAGCAGCCGTATTTCATGATATCGTGATATCCAGGGCGAAAACTCTTTCACTCTCTCCAAAAAGGGGTGATTAGTGAAGAAAAACGAATGTTCCAGACGCGTTTTAAAGCAGCAATTACGTCAGAAGTTTCCTTAAAAGGAGCGCTATCATTTTAAAGACAGCTTTCATTGACAGGAACTTAGACACTATTTTTCTTTTTTTAGTAAAATATTACTCTATTCGCTGGAGAACAGAAACCTCAAAGTGATTCTAACTGTCACGAGAGGTATCATTCGTGTACGGCATACACTTTCGACAGCAGTGCAAAACAAACCAATATTACAGAGATACATGGGGATATAGTGGAACTCATTGGACAGAAATATATCCTGAATGCACTTTAATTTACGAAACGGCAGAGACTGTTGATTGGTTTCATTTTTTGCTAAAGCATTTCACTGAAAAAAAGCCCAACCAAATGGACTTCTTCTAAGCAAGTCAACGAAAGCTGAAAACCTGAAACCACCTGCATTTTAGCCTGACCTACCGCACGTATTTGCATTGACTATCGTTGACTTTACGTCCACTTTGAACAAACACGTGTTCCTGGTTGCACTTGTGTGTAAGGGTGGATATCCACCCTCGCGTAACTTTTACGTACATACGGACGTGAATTTAACTGTCTGTGTGTTAAAAGGGGTGATGTATGAAATCTTACGTAAACGTAAAACGCTGAACAGTGCTCAGCACTTTACATTTACGCATTCTGTTCATACATCCTCTCTAATTTTCTTTACGCACGTAAAGCCAGTTAAATATAGGCGCATACGCACGTGTAATTTACCCGACAGTGGAAATCTACTTCGGGGCTGCGTGGCATCTCGCGTGCAACCTGCATATACTACGTACGTTCGAGTCCAAATTTGCGTGTTTGTTTGGACCGGTCTCCGCTAGCAATGCAAACACAACAGTCCGTACAAACACTGAGAAATGACTGCAAACGTAACTACCAGGATAGTTTCATTTGATCAAAAAAAAAACAGGAACAAACATTTCTATCCCTTCGCTGGTGCTTGCGTTTCTCGTGTCTTTCTGGCCTCTCGGTAGGCTTGGATAAATTCTGCTCGTAAAATGGCTTATTCTGCCTGCCGGCAGTGTTCGAAAAAATCGCTTATTCTGCTCGAATTCCGCTCGGTACCCGAAAATTTTTCGGCCCCTCGGGCCTTATGTATTTGCGCAAATATGGAAGAGAGCCTGGACCTATTAATTATGCGTAGCAAAATTGTAATTCATCTTGCTTTATATCACTAATATTAGGTGAAACAGTGAATCGTGTGAGTGTGTTTAGCTAATAAACACATTAATATATAGTTTTCGATTTATCCTGCAAGTGTTATGCATGTCATTATGTCACTGATTTTCATGTTATTCTGCTCAAATTCTGCTAGAAAATGCTTATTCTGCCGGCAGAACACTCGCCTCAAAAATCGCTTAATCTGCTCGAAATTCTGCCGGCAGAATTTATCCAAGCCTAACTCGCGGCCTGCGCCTCTTAGGTAAAAACAAGATTTAGTTATGCAAGCTATAAAACATTTGAATCGTGTAAGTACTTGGTGTCCCGGTTTGTTTTATATATCGGTTTTGTCTTCTATATAGACAACGCAAAATGCATTTCAATTTCGCTGACTTAGAGTTATATGTGTAGGCGTGAGGTGACAGTGAACCGCGACATTCATAACAACGGCCAT
>Ga0126336_10000303_pt1 | contig 18031 bp, 12 predicted proteins | sample SidCmetagenome_FD_92530 | JGI IMG/M metagenome (GOLD analysis project Ga0126336, IMG submission 92530) | Coral microbial communities from El Islote,Puerto Morelos, Mexico - Siderastrea C C metagenome | ecosystem: Host-associated > Invertebrates > Cnidaria > Coral | place: El Islote,Puerto... | reverse complement strand
TTTTTGTCAAGTATAAAACTTCAGTACTCTCGAGCAATCGTTAAATGCTAAAGAAGCTTAAGCTTTTAAAGAAACCTCTTTTTCAAAAGCGACGATGGACATGCGATTTCCCGCCAAGAAAAATGCCGGTTGCCAAAAGCACCGCGCGATTTCCCACCAAGAAAAGGTGGCATTCCTACCCCCATCAGGTTGTCTTAGGACTCCCCTCCCCCTCCCACAGAGTCTGTGCGGACGGACGGACATACGGATGTATGGACGTATGGACGGACGGTCACGTGACTATTACGTCACAACCAAAATTACTCGGATTGATAGGTTACCAAATTTCCTTAGCAATGGAGCTCCGCTGGCGGGCTTTGCCCGCAGGCTCCGCTGTAAGCAGATTTTTGTTAAATTTATCAGCTCCTGGGATATTTCCCTATAAACTCCTGGTTTAGCCACTTTGAATCAAGGATTAAAAAGTAGAAAGAAAAAACGTTCATAGAGGGTTCTAAAATGATAATGAACTGTTTAGTTGCTCTCTGGATGTTGTTCCTACATCTAAACTGTCATACCTTTTTTCTTGTTGCTGCTTTATAACATGCAGACCTCAGAAGTAACTACTATTGAGCGATAAAAGTCTGCTTCGTCAGCCGACAGAAAGCAAAATGTTTGACATGAACATACTGATTATTAGCAAGTGCAAAACTTAATTCACACCCTAAAGACATGGACATAACAGTTAAAGAAAGAATGAATACTATGAGTACCTAGTTTTCAAATACTCTAGCTCGTCGACAAGTCCTGCCATTTTGTCCCTTAACAACGGAGAGACTTCAACAAGAATTGTCTGGTTTGCAGTGGTGTCATAATTGTCATGGTATGTCATACAATTTTAAAATTCTCTTGGTTTATCCGTCAAACATCATTTTTCCTGATGCATTTGTTACCTCTGGGCAGCACTGAAATTCGAGAGTTCGAACTAGTGTTTAAAAAAGAGTTGCTGTGCTGCAGCGGTAACAACGACACCAGTGAAATAAAGATTGCATCCTGCGCAATCCTCACAAATGAATAAATAGGCAACTGATTCTAAGAACTTAACTAAGAGTCAAGGGTCACAGGTCTTTCATATCGCTGTTCCAAAATGTCTCTTCATTGAACACGCTATCTACTGCCATTGTTTCCTTGTCTACAGGCAAGTAGCTCATCTTAGTAAAGAATTATTTCTGTTTCTATCACCCTCCAATCCTCCTCAGAATCTTGTCTTTCATCTGCTTTGAAATATATTGTAGGTCCATGTCAAAGCAAGCACTGGACCCTTCATCCTCCACACAATCTCACCTCTCCTCATGTTTTTTTTTGTAATGTATCCTTACCAAAAAGACAGCTGGCATAAAGTTCCATAGTGAAGTAACTTATACACTACATACAAATCTAACAAAATGTAACATTCCAGTGCACCTTTATTGAAGTGCACAGGTTTGCAACAACTGAGTAGCCAAGGCCATGTTGAACTCCCTGCTCAGACATTCCAGTATAAATGTCAAACTCACAGAGGTAGCCATTGCTGCTGCCTGCCCTGCACCACATTTTATTCCCCTCTTTGTGGCTTCATGAGCATTTACTGTTTCAGAGGGGTTTGGCCCTCATATTTGATCATGACATCATCCAACGCTTGTTGACAGTGAGGATTGTAATTGACCTTAAAGTTTTTATTTTTCAAATCCTCACGGAATTGCCACAACTTGTACAGTTTGTCAAAGTTTTTGTCTCCAGGCCTTGTCATTTTGGAGTTGTCTGCTAAATGGAGGTTGCAACATTTTCCCAAAATCTGTTCCTGAGTATACCTTTGGCGAAAGCTGGGAGACCAAGACCTAGTCAGTTGACCAGTAATCCTGCAGAGATAGCAAGCGATGGATACTCATGGCAGTGAGAAGGCTTAAAAATGCTTTCAACTCCTGTAAAGTCACTTCAGTCCATAAAGAATTTTTGTTTTGAGCTTGTAAATTCTGCAGAGTATACCTGTTAGTTTATCGAACAACATTGTTCAAAATTGGGTTGTCAACACATAGCACACAGTGAAGATTGAACTAAAAAAAGAAAAGATTGAACTAAACACGCTACAACAACAAAGGACAAAGGGAATGGCTTAATATCTTTGACTTAATATCTGTAAAATCTGATATGGGTGCCTCAGATTACGTATTTCCACGTAGGAACAGACATATCAACAGAGAACAACTTGTATGCATTGCCCATGATTTGAGCAATCTAAACTTCAGAAACCCCAAAAGAATGTTGGGATTTCGAGTGTTCTAAGTTGTCCACTTTGAGACTTGTTCAGCATTTTTGCTATCACCTTGTCCTGACAGGGGTACTCTCCTTTCTTTCATCACTGATCCCAGGAAACTTTGTTAGGTCTCCACAATCTAATGCACTACATTTGCACTTGGCAGCACAATTATCACAGCACATGTGCATTGGTTGTGGAAAACTTGATGTTCCATCAAAATTACAAAGAAGCGTTTTCCATCTACAGTCTTTGGTCTTCACATAATTTTTCATATCCTTATCCATGATTGAGAAACAGTCCTTGGTAAATGAGGAATGCATTGTTCTTTTTACCATCTCTTCCAGCACGCCCTGTCTCTTGGATGTACGCTTCAATGTTCTTGGATGGGCCAAAGTGAATAGTCTAGTATACACCCTTACAGTCCACCCCCATGTTAAAGGCAACTGTTGCAACCAATACTCGCAGTGGTGAATCATCATTTTGAAAAGTGTCCAAGACTGCTTTTTTGTTGCTCTTGGGAGTGCAAGAATGCAGCATTTTGAGGACAACTTTTCTTGGGTCGTGTGAATTATCTGAGAAAGGCTGCTACAAAGCATACCTTTCATTGTGGCATAAATAATCCCACACTGCTTTATGGTCTGGCAGGGGATGATTGTTCTAGTAGACTTTGCTTTGGTATCTTTCAATTCATCAACCAGCCATCGAGAACAATCTTCAATCGTTCTGTCCTTTTCCATATAAAGCACAGAATAGACAACGTTTTCTGTGCTTGGATTCTCATAGGTGACATGAGGATCTTCCATCAACAATATTTCCGTGATGGCCTCTCGTGCATTTTCCTCACTGATCTCGCTGAGAGATACGGCAGAAATACCAAGACTTCCTAGCTGAACTTTCAATATGTCGTGGAGATCCTTTTCGTTAAATTTGGTGAGGGTGAAGGGGAATATTCTGTTCAGGAGAAGCAGAGCATTATTAATTACTCAAGGAAATATGGTGGTTCTAAGTCGGTTATGGATAAATGATACAGGCAGCAAACATACTTGGTAATAATTTTCAAGAACAAATAAATACATACTGCTGGCCCTTGTGGATCTGGGTAGTTGCCCAGCTTCCCACCTATTCCTCCATTCCTTCTTTCACTACAGTCTTTTTGCAGAGGGGGTTAACTTTGGTGGGGAGTGCCTTTCCCTGAAAATCAACAAAATCAGCTGATCGATATAGTGTGACAATAAATAAATAATTTTACAATTCTTAGTCTTAAACAAAAAGGTACACAAAATTTATGTAAGGTGTAAATTAGTATGTGTAATCAGAATCTTGTATTTAGATCATATTTTCAGATTTTTATATAACATAGTTCATTATATTCTTTTGCAATAAAATCTTGTCTCTTAGTAATCAGTTCTTTTTCATTCTTTACTTGTCTCTCACCGTTTAACCTGAAAAAATTGCTAAAAATTTCTTCATGGCAATGTGGTGCACCTAAAGAGAACAAGCAAAAACAGAAACAGTGCAAAGTTCCTAACTTAATACTCTGTAAATGTGATAAAACGGTGAGATGTCACTGAAATTGCAACTAACCCCAAAACCTCCCCCCCCCGGCCAATGCAGGGAGTAAGAACTTTTTCACAAGTTTTGCCAATATGCCATGGAGACCTCTTTTGTTAAATTTGGTGAGAGGTGGAGGGGAGTTAAAATCAAACTATTCTGTTCAGGAGGTGCAGAGCATAAGTAAAGGATGGGTGATTGCCCAAGGAAATTGGGTGATTTTAGTTAGATTTGAAAAAATGATACAGGCAGAAAACCTACTGGGTAATAGTTTTCAAGAATAATTAAATACATGCCGCTGGCCCTTGTGAATCTGGGTAGTTTCCCAGCTCCCCACCTATGGCCACCTATGGGAGTGTCTTTCTCCAAAATGAACTTTTGCCCACAATGCTTCCAAACTGTTTGGAACATAAAGAAGTGCAGTAAGATATGTTATTTTATAAACAATTTACCTTTGCACGCGTAACTGGTGATGCAGAGAAAACGACGCAAGATAAGTTTTCTTGTGATTGGCTCCCAAGACATTGTAAACCCATGTGTGTGAGAGTAACCGAGAGGTAAAAAACATGGGCTTGCTGGCTGCTAAAATAAAAGCCAACCCCTTGTAAAGTAAAATGTCTGATTTGGCAAAAAGAGATCCTTCGAGCAACTCACAGTTTGAAGTCGACTGATGATATACATGGATACATAGAAACCTCGACAGACATGTGTTATTCGCACAGGTGAAGATGAAGATCAAAAGCACGAGATGCAAAATGGCTTGACCTAATCGTCGACTATTGATGCGGATAAGTTTGGGTAAAAGCAAGATGATACAGTCACACTCACCCAAAGAATGCCAAGGAAATGGTCTTCAGCTGCAAGCCTCCACAGTTTTGCCCACCTTTGGTTCAGTTTGCCGCAGTATTTTCTCCAGTCCGGGCAGTGTGCCTGGGAATCTAAACGAAAAACAGTGGTAATGTTGCTTGTAATATGTTCAGATAGAGCTGAAAGATGGTCGTTATAAGATCAAATATCATCAAAGAGACTTTCAATTGACCCGTAACAAACCTGCAAATAATTTTGTTAGCTCAGGGTCAAGTTTTGGCCAGAAAAAAGCCAGTCTGGTCGGAGAAAAAAAAATTTCATAGTTAGAAATTCAAAATTAGAAAGAGTAGTCCATTTGAGATATTTCAATATTTCTTTTGCCCTTGAGATGATGTTAATTCCCTAAAATACGCAACACTATGTACAGTAATTTTTTTTTTGGGTGCATTGGACAAAAATGGTTTAATGATAGTCTGTGTCTTCCTTTTTCACTCCTGAACAGAATCTCTTCATATTCTTCTGACAAACTATTTTCTCCCCTCAAAATTATGTTGTCTGGAAGAAGTGCTTGGCCGAGTTCATCCTTGTCAAACAATTGAGGATTTTCGATCATTTCGTTCTGTTTTAACCAACACACCACCCCACTGTATTTGCTGGATAGAAATTTGCAAAGCTGTCCAACTTGCTCATCGAAACTTTGTGGTTGAGATTTTTCTTCAGTGACTTGGGATCTGACTTCAGATCAATATTATCATTGCAGTTGAAGAAAATCCATTGCTTGCTAACCAAACAATTTTTCACGAATTATCGAATCCATTAAATGCAAACACAAGTCTGCGGTTACGCAGCTGACTTTGACAATTTGTTTCAAAGTTGTTTCACGCACTTGCTTTCATGCACACTCTCTGTTTTCGCGCACATTTTCACCACCCAACTCTTGCAGAGATTTTGCAATTGCATTTTGATAGCTCCATCAAGCCCCCACAACATCAGGGACGGGGAACTGTGGGAGTGCATCCCTAAAGTCTGATGTCAAATTCATGGATTCAGATGTACATTCATTGTGGGAAAAATAATATTTCCCATGTTGTCTTCGACTTAGTAATTTACCCATGATGGAAGGTAGTGTCCTCAGCTTTGTCCAGCGAGTAAAGTGGCTTGAAAATGAACTGGCCTTTGTTATTTAAAAAGTCATACTGTTTCTTATATCGATTTTTGTCTTAAGCATATCAATGTGGTTTGCAAGACATAAATCAATGGTTCAATGGTTAAAGCATTTTCAGTCTGTGCAGTCCACAAATAGTCAACCTTTTTTGCTAACTCTGTCTTACCTTTGCCAGTTAGTGTTGTAATCAACATATAAAAGAAAACATCTTCAGCATCTTCATTGTGAGATTCACAGAAGTCAGATCAATTTATTAACATGTCCTTAAGTCTGCCATGCTTTGGGTATTGTCATCACATGGTTTCATCTTATTGTAGGGCCCCCTCTTGTTTCCCTTTTGAACATCAGCAACTTTTCTCATCATCAGCACTGTGATGAATTTTAATTTTTTCCTCACAACCATTTTCAGTATATTTGCAACCTAATGTTAACAAATCAAATGTGGTCAACATTTACTGCCGCAGCGGTAGAATATCCTCAGGGTCTACAAACTGGCCACATGAAGGGCAAACACCAATGCATGCCAGTCAGCGTCGAAGACAATGTTTATAAGAGATGTGACAGTTACTGAGTTTAACTGCCTCAGTAGGAATATCCAGACAGATATTGCACTGAAGTATTTGGGCAAACTGTTGCTTTACAAATCTGTCAAGTGGAATGCCAGTGAGCTTAAAAGTGTCACTTTAAAAGGGACCAGACACATTGGCAGATTCCTCTTCAGGGACAATTTTTGATGCGAGCATTTCAGTGTTAACTGTGCTTCCTATGCCTGACACTGAATGTTTGCGTGGATTATTGAAGACCTCTCTCGCAAAGACTGGCTTCTTTTTACCTCCAGCTCCTTCTGTATGGTCGCTGGCATTTCCACTTGCAGATGGACTGTGCCCTTTTCTTTCTTGGGTTTTTTCTTAAATTGTAGGTGCAAAAAGGACAATCTCCTTTATAGGAATCATGAGTCAAAAACGTGCAACCTTTACCTCTGTCAACTGGGAACTTTAGTTGCCGATTATTTCTGTTCTTCAATTTCTTGTTCTGTTCAAGCTTTGCAACACAGCATCGACACAAGAAAGTTGGGTGCCGTTCCTCACTGTCACTGTTAATATCTGAGCCATTGACCGCTAAGAGCTCGTTAGAAAAATTCACAGTGAGTTTCATTTTATGTCTACTCGTTTCAGGGTTTTGTTTAAATAAGTTTAAACAAAAACTGAACGCCGACACAATGAAGCCAGCTTTTCCTTGTGAAACTTGATGTCCACCTTAGACGCACCACTACCAAATTTATTAATAAAATTAATGTGTCACGCAAGTGCACACAGTAAAGAAACCACCTACTTTCCTCCAGAGATGTCCAAAAGCAAAATTAAAGCTCCAAAATCCACCGGCACAGACTGGCACTGTCGTTCAAACACAGACAATTCTGCCTTTCACAATTTTTCCGTCTACCTGCGACTGGAATTTTGACTAAAACTTGAAAAATTGAAACAAATTCACAAACAACACTATCAACTCTGAAAGAACTTTTTCTGCAGAAAACAGCCACGCTGAAGCGATTGGAGTCAACTTTGCATGCTTAAAGGGGTGCCGTTTAGTTTACATGAATGACTTGCAATCAAGAGATGGAACTGACTTTTAGGCCATGCATAATTCAACAAGACAGAAGACTTAAACGAGCTAATTTGCATAAATTTGCACAAGTGAATATTTATGAGACCTTTTCATAGTGCAGTGTCCAGTGATAGTAGAAAGACGACTCCAGTCAGAGAGGTGAAGCCCCTTTTAGCCCATGCACCATCAAACCTTACTGCCGTGTCAACGACTCGATCACTGTTTCTTCCATTCTCCTTCAAAATGTGTTCGCAAAGACTTTGACCAGCTGCTTTGACCAGATGTTTCAAGCTCGAGAGGATCCAGAATTGTCTCCACATGCTGGTAATATGCTGGTTTAAACAAGCAGGGCATGTTCATTATGCTACAGAAGGATGCCACACCTTCATAACCACCTTCTTTTTCTATGGAGTGATTTCCCTCTCTTGGTTATAAGAAATGAGGCTTCGAAAGGTAACTCGAGAGCTGACATTTCAGTCATGAGGCTTCTTCTCCCAGATTCATTCTCTTTAAGGGTTAAGGTCCCTAAATTATAAATACAGAACTAAAGTGAGGAATTGTAATGTAAGGTAAACCACTAAGTGTACACATCTCTTATTTAGGATGGAATTTGTTTTTATCATTAAGACAAAGTGAGTGCTTCAGGACAAAAAGAAAATGATGGAAGAAATGATTAAACAGCAATTCTTTGCACTGGATTTGGAAATATTGATGTCGTGAATGCAAAGTTTAGAATTGGAAGAAAGGGTGATGATTTACTCAATGAACTTTGGAATCAAGTGTGTGATAAAACTGTATCCCGAAGAGTTGGGGAATTTACATGTGAACATGCAGGAATGAAACTTACTGCTGAAAAACTGAAAGGGATAACATTTTACTTCGTCAGTGAAGAGAAATTTTGGTATCAGCTGAACTGCCTTTTGAGGTCAAAGATACAAAACAATACACTGACCCCAAAGTACATTACCAGAGAGAACTGAAACTTTATTAAAATACTTAAAGGGACTATGTCATGCTATTTTAGTATCTTTTTACAGTGAAACCCAATAAACCATGAACGCCTAAAATTATTACTAGAATGTTTATTGTTCTGCAACCAATCAGATTCAAGATGTAACTGCAACAAACCGCAAGAGTATTAGCTGAAAGGTTTCGATCACGAAACAAGTCGGTGACTTTTGCGTCCACGATAAATTCTCAGTTTCACCGCCGATTAACAAACACTCTGAAATTGTTATTTTTTCTATTTCAGAGTTTTACTGAAAAGAGATAAATAATCGAACAGACACGGCTAGACAGCGCGTCTGGGAGCAGAATAATTGTATTGAGTTTTGGATTTTTTAAAAAACGGTCTCTCCGGTGTTGTCAGTTATAATCATTTGTAGGTTTCAGCCTTTTCCCTGTTTGACCAAAACAGTTTACTGAATAAACTTTGCAAAAGTTTCCCTTTGCCCTACTTTGGTGCGGAGAACAGTGCAACAAGCTCATTCCGGCAAAACTCTTCCGTCCAAGATGTCACGCAAGCCGTTAGCCGAACATTTTACGTTATGGACATGAAACAACGAGCTGGATTTTTCTTCCACGATTCTCAATTTTTTAATTCCCTTTGGAAATACTGAAGTTGTTATTCTTTTCTATTTCAGATAGCTTCTGTATGAGCGGGGGATAGACCGCACAAGTGAACAAATATCCAGTTCTAGTAGAAGCGTTTCGCGCGTTTAGTATATTTTAAAAAAGATACGTTTCCTTCGGTGTTTGCATAAACATCCCATTTATCACTTCTTTGGTTTTGCCTCAAAACGTTCTTGTTTTTGGCCGTCATTTGATGTTTTTGATTCCGTTGGTCCAAAGTAACACAACTACCGAACTGAGACCTAAATAACCAATCAAAAGCGAGTGTAATTTTTCAAAATTTTTGCAACGGTACGCAAGTTGCATGCATGTTTGTATCTGCAACGGCAGGCGTGTTTGTGTATGCTGTGAAAACTCGGGTCTAACAGAAACTACAGTAATTATTGCTCTAGTGCAATAATCGGCGGTGAAACTGAGAATTAATTGTGGACGCAAAAGCCACTGACTCGTTTCGTGATCGAACCTCTCAGCTAATTACTCTTGCGGTTTGTTGCGGTTACGTCTCGAATCTGATTGGTCGTAGAACAATAAACATTCCAGAAATAATTTTAGGCGTTCATGGTTTACTGGTTTTCACTGTAAAAAGCTAAAAGTGTCTTCGCAACAATTGAATTCTAAAATAATGGTCCAGCTTTGCTGTTAAAGACTATCTTACGGCACTGAGACTATTTCCTGTCATCTGTTGCTACTGATGGCAAGGATGGAAATGGATTGAAACTTTTCAAGTTCTGAGGCTATGTTCTTCAAAATCACCCCCCAAAAATTATTGTGGTTAGCTGGAACTAATAAAATTCGTTTGATATCTTCATAGTATTACAGGAGCACTTTGTGTACGAGTAAAGGCACCAGGTAATGATTTTAGCACAGAATTGACCTAAACTACCAAAATCCTCATGACATAGCCCCTTTAAAAAAATATAATACATTTAATAGTAACAATATTTTCAAAACCTACTTTGAATACAAAATATATAAAAGAGAAATGTAAAAAAGTCTTACTTTTAATATGAAAATCACTCATGTCCAACACTCTGACACAATCCCATAAAGCCATTGTACAACCCTTACGGATTGTCAAATAAAGATGACCTGTTAAATAGAGCTGTGGATCCGAAAATTGCATCTCATTCGTTCAATCCGTATGAATGGACAATTGTTCACAATCTGTAAAATGGACTTGTCAATCCGTAAATTGCATTCATTAACAACAGTGATGAGTGTTGCATAAAAAATAGGCATACATGAATGTTCAGGACAGGAGCGATGTTGGTAATGGAAGTTTGGCTTCTAGCTGGACCGTCATCCACTTTTTGACATGTTGCCACTTGTGTTGGCAGTTTTGGGGTGCTGCCAAAGTTCATCTCCCTTGAAAAATCTGTGGCATTGGGGGTAAGCTAAAAAGCCCTTGGCTTCTTGTTTAGTGTTTTTACCTTTTTTTACTGACCACAATTAGCTCCTTCTTGCCAAGAGCCAGCACATTGCAGTTGTGGTGATAGTCACCCTTTAGTCGCATTCTAGGTCAGTTCTGGATGAATGATACAGGCAGCAAACCTACTAGGTAATAAATTTCAAGAAGAAATAAATACGTACTGCTGGCCCTTGTGGAACTGGGTAGTCACCCAGCTCCCCAACTATGCCATCCCTCACTACAGTCTTTGTAGAGAGGGTAAACTTAACTGGGGATTGCCTTTCCCTGAATAGCACCTTTACCAACGTTGTTTCCAAACTGTAATACATGAAGAGCAATTAGACATTCTAATTTATGAACAATTTGCCCTTGTACACGTTGCTGAGTGATGCAAAGAAAACTGTGCAAGATCAGTTGCCTTGTGATTGGCTCCCAACACTTTGTAAACCTGTGCGTGTGAGAGGTTAAAAAACGTGGGCTTGCTCGCTGCTGAAGAAAAGTTAACTCTTTTCACAATTTAAAGTGCAACCGATTATATACACGAAAATGTGGAAAGCTCGACAACCATGTGTTATTTGCCCGTGTGAAAATCAAAACTTGGTGGGAAAGTGGCTCAACCTTATTGTCAACTGCTGGTATGTTGCGCATGAGTTAAGGTAAAAGCAAGGTGATACAAAAACACTCCCCCAAAGAATGCCAAAGAAATGACGAAAGAGTCTGGTAGCAATCCTCTGCACCTCCCCATCCTCTGGTTGCATTCAGAGCAAAATATTTTTTTTACTGGGTGGTGTGCTGGCAAAACTAATAGCAAAGTAGCGGAATGTTAATACATTCAACTAGAGCTGAAAGATGTTGTAGATGAAATATTAATTTAAAGATTTTCAATTTACCCGTTGCCCAGAAAAGGGCAGAAGGGGCTCTATGAAAAAGCTGAACTGCTTGGCCTTAAATACCAGAGCCAGATATATTTAGGAGGTCATGTGTTTACAATGAAAGAAGTACGTGAAATTAAAGTTTTTCAAACACACACCTTAGTGCCTGTTTTTCTGCGCCGTTGACTTTATGCTGAACCATCTTCCTTTTACCAGCATCCATCTTCTTTCTCTCCAGCCTTTTCTTTCTAACTTCTGTGTCAGCTTCACGCCAGAAAATTAACGGAAATATTTGTAAAGGACGGAACAGCAATGACTTAACAGAAATGAGTATAAAATGAAAATCTGCCTTATTCGTACAACGGGACTGGCTTGATTGACTGCAATAGGTATTTCAAAAGATGTTGATGGCTTGTCTCTCTATCTTGTTTGGGGGCACGGTGGTGTACTGGTTAGCGTGTTGGCCTTTAGATCTGAAGGTTGGTGGTTCAATGCCCAGTCCTTGCCATCATGTTGTTTCCTTGGATGAGAAATTATAAGCTTAGCGCGCGGGATATGATACGATTGATATCGGTTATGTCAGTTGTAAAAGAATACAAAAATTTACTTATCATTAACTCTTGAATACAGGGCTACAGTCCAGTGGTATTGAGGACCTCTCGCTTTATAAGAGCATGTCATATTTGATGGCACAAATCCTAGTTTTATTGCAGGTTGGTAATGTTCTCTGTGCGGATTTTTTTAAACATTTGTGACTCACTGGATTAAGGAGGTGTCCGTCTTACAGGGGTGGCTGTAACGAGAGAGTTGACTGTATGCAGTATATTCACAAGCAGTATTCTTTTTCCATACTATTGTGTAAATAGCACGATGCAAACTCAACAAAGGTGGTCCAAATTGACCGCTTTTGCAATATTGTATAAACTATAACCAAATGTTAAGAAAATGCAGTGAAAGGTAATTTGGATAGTCTGGATATTTCAACTGTCCTTGTCGATTAAATAGTTCAATTGTCGGGGGGATCGCTTCGCACATGATGCTGAAGATTCCTTCAGTTGCGTAGCATTTTAAAGTGTATCGGTCCTGGCTGCATAGGCTCTCTAGGGATGTGAACTTGCTGGGCAAAGTCAAGTGAATAGCGCATTGTTGTATAGAGGGAACATGCACTAGATTGTGTTTTCAGATCTTTCAAAATTTCTTTTCGATGCTTCACAAGCGTTCCTGTAGACTTCTCTCTGTTTTTGCACAGTTCAAGTGTTCTTGCTGAGCCTGGATGCACTCAATCTTTTCCCTGTCTGGAAGGTTTCCAGTTTGCCAGAGTTTCGACGTGTTCTGTGGGCAGGTTAGACAAAGGTTGGTCATGGGCTTGCCGACATAACCTTTGGATAAAACTGTTCCCATAATTTTTTTAATTTGGTGTAGCAACAACATTGTTTGCCTGTTTCTTCACACGCTCTTTTAAATGCAGGCCACACCCAGTATCACAAGGCAATTGTTTAAATTGAAGAACACAGCTTCCTCCAGAAATTTCTGGGAACATTGGCCACTCTGAATGGGTGGGTGAGTGAGAGAGCATAAACAAGCAAATAAACAAACTAGCAATTCAACAACATAAATTAATAAATGAGGGAATGAATGAATGAGTGATTGAAGACATGAATGAATACATACACACATACATACATACACTTATTTTAATTCTGGACAGGGAAAAACAGAAAGCAAGGAATCCTGTGGTCTGACATGTCAGCCGACTTCATGAGGAGATGGCTGGCACTTCCAACTAAAGAATTCGGGGAAGAAATAAGCAGATCAGCTCATTCCTGCCCAGAAAGGAATTCTCCGTCAGGACTTGCAAGCCATCTTAACATTCAGGAGCATTCCCAGATGTCAAAGCTGGACTTGCGTAAAGTGCAACTCCCACTCCACTTTTTTGCGTTTCCTAGTATATTCAACAACGACGTATTCCAAAACATAAATAACCATGAGTGCTAAAACAATAACTGAACTGAACACAGAAAAAAATAATCCATTCCCCCATGATTTTAGCTGAAACAGAGAAACAAAAGGAATACAGCATTTAATTTGGGGATTTCGATAGCAGGGTGTTAAAACATTTTCATGAAAAGTCATGCATTGTGTTGGTGTACATACCTGCATGATGGCAAAACATATTTAACTGAATGATTCACAATTTCATTTAGTTTCATGAACATGTCTAATGTTTTCTAGATTTGAATACACTGAGAACTTACCAGAATACATTGTTTTCCTTGTAGAATCAATTTTTTAATCAGCAGCTGTACGACTGGTGCCTAAACCCTATCCGGGTTTCGAATTGTAAATTTGTAATCAACGAATAGGGTAAATCAAAGTGAGGTCCTATTCTTATATGCCATAGCATGAATGACCTCCCTACAGAATACCCCTCCACCTTGCATGATTTCCACTGGTAATTCAACGAGTACTATAGCTATAACAATGCAACTTGAGGTTATCAGAACCCTCTACTCAGCACCACTGTTTCTTTAGAGGCTAACCCCCTTGTTTGTTCGATTAAACACCCCGGCTAAAAGACGAGTAAAAACAAGTCCTAACATACCTACATTTCTCATCATCAGCATGATTTCCACTGGTAATTCAACGAGTACTATAACTATAACAATGCAAGTTGAGGTTATCAGAATGCAAAAATCCGGTCGGATCATTTCTAGAGATCTGTGAGAGGATTTTGTGATCTGTCAAAGCTCTGGAAAAGTGCGCAGAAGTTGTCATGCAAATGTGCAAGAAGATATTCAGCAGATATTTATTGTCGCAAATGACATCTAATCCCCTTATTTAGATTTAATTACATTACAGCGCAAGTGTAAATTTTGTGGCCAGATCGAAAATGGTAGTGTGCCAATTTTCAGCAAACAGTGAACCAATCAGAAACCTATGATATAATTATCTTATGCCTTATAAGGGAACGATGAAGCAAGCGTGTCACTTTAAAACAAAGTTGACGCCCAGAGAAGCACAGCAAATCAACTTCGCTTAGCTACAGGTACACGGTTTTTATGCAATTGATGGTGCAAGGAAGTGGTAGAGCAGCTTTCCTGAAGTGTTATAAAACTAACTTCATAGTACTTGCACCTTCTTATTAGATAAAAATAAAACAAAGTGATTTTTTTTATTGTGTCCAAGTGCATGTAACCAGGCCCTAATAGTTCTTCATTTCCTTACCGTAGTTTTTCAAGCTTTCCAAGATGTCTTACTCTGAACCTAACCAGTCCTTTGCTTTATGAAAGATGGTTAAGTTAGAAGCAGTCTTTCATTATCTTTTATTTCTGGAGAGTTGAGAGTTACTTTCTTACTAGTTTCGCATACTTTGTCTGATGTGCAGCTGTTTTGCCCTTTTTGATCATTCTTTTTGCTTTTTTTTATGGGACTTGAATTCACAGGTTCGTTTTAAGCTTTTTGCTGGCAAGTTGTCTTTGACATGTGGGAGCTGCTTTCACTCTGGTTTCTTAGTTTTTTGTGTGTGCACTTTTTGTTTGTTGTTTTTATGACTGAAATCGCATGAAAAGTTTTCCTTTCTTACTAGCAAAACCGAAGCGAACAAAAAAGCAGCCAAAATACACGACAATAAATACAATTACAAACTAAAAACTTACATAACTGTGATGAAACTGCGCGAATAAAGTCTTGATTTTGAAACTTAGAAACTGACTCTGAAACTGACGAACTGATGAACTGAACTATAAACTGACAATCAGTTCTTGGGTGGGTAATTAGTTAAAATATTTCAGCGCGCATACAAATTGCACATAATAACAACGGGTAGATTAACGCTCACAAAAATTGATGCAACTTAAATTAACGTGAATTGTAAAAATTTGTGTGAATTTCACGAAGCGTTAATTTCCTATGATAAGGCAGGTCCGAACCCCTTAGTCGTATTGTGATTGGCCGAGCCACAATTTTTTTTATTGGGGAATGGATGCTATGAATATTTCCGTGGCCCAGTTCTGGTTTAAAACTTCCCAGCGTGGAGATGAGTAACGTTACCTTCACGTTAAATTAGTCTTTATCCCCAGTTTTTTTTCCAGCAATGCATTTGGATAACGTACATCATAATCTGAGCAATGCAAGTCAGTAATGTGCCCTTCAAGAATTGATCAACGGACTGACATGCAACGTAACACGCATGTTGATCTCTGTCAAAAAAGTAGATAGGATTTCTACCATCTTGTCATCGTGCTAGGCATGCACTACTCATGCCAGAATTGTATAAACAGTACCCATTTCAGAAAATGATTGCCTCTGTAGAAATCTTGCTATTTTAATTCTTGAATGGCACTGGGCATATTGCTCAGTGAAATTCTGTTTGGCTGTGGAAAAGAGGAAAATAAGATAGTTTTCTACATTTTCACCTCATGAAATAAAATATAATGAACTTAGCTGTCTGGTTCGCAAATCCCCCTCCCTATATACTTGTCTGAGTTTCTCTAGAGAGACTTCATGGAAAAAGGAAAAACTTTGGAATGTTAAAACTCACAAAGTGCAAAATGACTATCAAACTTCTTACCTTCAAAGCTTCTCTGTGTTCACTGTTTACACATCGCACAGGTTCGTGTATTCAAGCACTTGACTCTGAAGTGTCACTCCACAGACAATTTAGTTTGTCTAACACAGTCAGCCAAACTACAAGTGCAGTTCTCAGCACAAAAGTCGCAACGTTTGTTTTTCTTGTCAATCAATTTGATATTGCTCGTGAAACCTTCATGTCAAATGTTATTTGTGACGTAGGTGATTAAAATTTGTTGAACGTTTATACCTGCCAGCCAAGCTTCTTTCTTAGGGCTATCCGCTTTCAAGCTCTCCGCTTCAGTTGTCCGAATGAACTGGCATGAAATCCCTCCACATGATGTGCACCAACGGTTTGGTACATCACATCTGTAACAGAAGCAAAATCTACAATGTCAAAATCGTCATTTGGATGGATAAGAGTTCTGTTATTTTTTAGGATCAGACAGAAAATTGTACTTGTACTTAGCAAACCGATCCAAGTAGTTATTTTGGTCACAATTCGCAGTGGATGCCTTTCATGTGTTTCATGTTTTTTGAACGAAACGTAACAAAAACGAATAAAAATTTGTTACGGCTGTAAGTTTATCAATTGTTCAAAATTGATAAATGATTTTGAAAACATTGACTACAAAGAAACTATATATCTTCTTCCATAATTCAAAGCTAGGGTGGATAGAATTGTAGTTTTGTTGTTGCAATGGTGCAAAGTATTCATAGCTCGACTGTCTTTACCCACCCAAAAACCGACCTTTCCTAGTGCGTTTAAGTTTTTAAACAAATCAAGGCACTTTCTAACAAGCCATTCTTTGCAGAATTGTGCGTTTCAGTAGTTTTCCTGCCAACTTTTTATGTCAGTGCCACTGCTTGAACTGAAAGACAAGAGGAGTCTAGACAAAAATGCAAATTTTAGAAAATATGATATTAATCTTCCTTGGGATTCAAGGGATGGAAAAACGTGTGAGGACGACTACCACAGCATCTGTGGAACAACAACAACAAATGGACTCAGTGACATAACAATAACAAACAGTTTTAGCGGAGCTCCTTTGCAGGTTGAAGGCCTGCAGAGTGGAGCACCATACTCATAAAAAAATACATTCACGCAAGTCAATTTTGATGTCATGGAGTCACATGACCATACGACGTCTCTTGCACCATGCTTCATGTAAAATGTTTGAAGTGTCTCAATAGTCGCGCGTTTACATACTGGTGTAAGTGGCGGACTTCCCTCGAACTTAAAGGCTAACCACCTTTTTGAAGCTTCAAGTAAAAAGGATGTACTTTCATGGACATTTTACCACACCTTGCAATAACCCTTCACTGAACAATGACAAGAAAGAATTTGGATCGCCTGTTATCAAAGCAGAAACTTGATCCAAAGTCAGAAATATGGCTGGTCTCTCGTATGTTCGATTTTCAATACAGTAATTTTATTTTCTTGAAATGAAGACTTTCCTATTAATAGCTTATGATGAAAAGGAAAAGACCGAAAGGAGTGCTTTAAACTAGAAGGTGCATATAGAAGAAATAGGAGAGCTTAAAGGCAAGAAATCCACAAACCTGTCATGGTTGTAAACAGGTCTTAGTAAAATTGGCGAAAACAATCAGCTCTGCACTTTGCTCAGGTTTTATGCGACAAAATAACATCACGTAGATTTAATCTGTCTGTGTTTAATAACTAGGAGTTCAGCCTGAAGTTTATTAATAAGCTTAACTTAAATTCTAAAGAGCAAATGACTAAAAATGCCTGGTGACAAGACTCAATGAAAATTAAGATTTCTGTCGCCATTTGCCCCCATCCCAAAATGTCACAACATGCTGAACAGAATATTGAGAGGTACAATGAAAGCGATGATTACCCTAAAAAAAGCGGAAAAGGTTGTACTCAAGAGACATTTACTATGTTTTACAATCCATGCGTACGATGCCATCAAAAACTACAATCAAAAATAATAAAATCAAAAAAGAATAAAATATTTCCTAACTCAGAGCGCAATAAAAATTTTTTAAAAACTGTTGAAGTGGAATATTTCGTCCAGACCAACTGAACTTCATCAGCCACGGTAGAAATGTGAATATTAAGAAGGGTTATATCACTTCATAAGGGTCTCAAGGGGCCTAAAATAGTGTTATAGATGTTGGCTAAT
>Ga0126336_10000302_pt1 | contig 18034 bp, 10 predicted proteins | sample SidCmetagenome_FD_92530 | JGI IMG/M metagenome (GOLD analysis project Ga0126336, IMG submission 92530) | Coral microbial communities from El Islote,Puerto Morelos, Mexico - Siderastrea C C metagenome | ecosystem: Host-associated > Invertebrates > Cnidaria > Coral | place: El Islote,Puerto... | reverse complement strand
TCTTGCAAATCGACTTTCCAGTTAGTCGAATCGACTACACAATGGACGATTTGAGTCGAATCGAGACGAGTCGTCACTACCTTAGACGAATCGAGTCAGTTTGGGTGTATTGGACAACCCTCTCGAAACCCGCTGAACACACCACCACTGGCCACAATTAGCCGGCGTCACAGACGTAATATAACGCTGGTATATACTGCTATTTACAAGGTTAAATTTCGTCTGTGACGAAGGATAGCCACAACCTGTTTTCCTCTGGAACGATTGAGATCTTTTGACCGTCTGGCACAAGTACTAGGCGCGTGCGCTGTGTAGGCGACAGCGGTTGTAGATATCGTGCTCGTGATCATGAAATTCTACATGGCACGCGCCATGGAGCAGGACTTATTCGTCCTTTCCGTTGTCGTGGATGTTTGCAAATTATGAAACCTTGATAGAAAGGGAAAGAAAAAGACAAACGGCCGACTTCAGTTGAATTGGGTACAAGACCTGGATCCAAGAATGTATGAGAAAGATTCGTGAATTACAAACCTGCGCATGTTAAAGCAAATTAAAACGTGTTTATTTATTTTATATTATTATTTTACATATTGATAACGCCACTATTTAATAATTTGATTCCGAACCATTTTTCGCTTAAAATTCCCCACACAGTTTAGAATGTTGTACACCCTAATAATCGTCAACTTCAATTTAGTAATCTAAACAAACTACAGTACCGCGCCGGGAGCTTTTCAAACCCTGGGTGTTTCTCTGTTTCGGAAATGAAGTGATTATTTGCCATTCATAACAACAATCACAGAGACCCAAGGACGGAAGGCTAGCAAAAAGCTGAAAAAATAAAAATACTAGAAAAAACGTTTCGAACAAACAACAATTTTCGTTCATGGGTGTCACCAGGAAAAAAAAGTTTAGCTGCTATTTCAACATAATTGCTTAGTTGGCCGACACTGAACAAGATTTTTTTAAACAGAACAACAACAGCGAAAAACAAAAAACCAAACAAAAACAAAAACAAAACTTCTAATAATTTGCGTCGAAGCGTGGTGAACGCTACTTTGTTTAATCTCGTACTCAAAATCGGAACTAGTAATTAAAACTCTGCCTTGAGTTTCTGTGAATGTATAACTCGTTCCAATAGGAACATATAAATCATACCCAGGTCTTCTTATTATTCGAAAAAAGAGAAGATCTGGGTATGATCTGAGTTGTTCTTCCAGCGATCAAGTGATGCGACAGAAAAAATGTCAGAAATCCAATAACAGATAATTTGTATCTAACAAATATTTTGAGATTATTTTAAGAGCCACAACAGCTATATGATTTATACTTAACTTTCGTGAATTATGTACCTGTTTGTTTCACGCACTAGTAGCTTGCCTCGCCGCGATGTTGGTATTCCAGGCATTTACTTAGTCGCCTGACCAAATATCGTTTGCTAGGCAAGCAATCGCTCGCTCATTTTAACTTAGTTACTAATCATTCATTGATTTTCTCACGCAAGTTTATGGCGATAGCCCTTTTGACAGATAACACTTCTGGACTCGAGGCAATCCATGCTCACTAATCTCTATATGCGTAAACCATTTTATAATGAAAATATACATAACGCTCTTTATCAAATAATTTTCTTTTAACAGAAAAAAAACATTGACAGTACTGTAAAATGTTAATAGCTGTTGCAAAAGAATGTGTTGTTTTACTACTGACAGCAGCACTTCAACCTTTTATCCTCATGACCGAAAATATGACTCGAGTGTCCATCACTATTTCTACAGATATTAGCTCAATGAATTTGGAGGTAAACTAAGACAACATCTCAAAGTTGATAATTTTCTTATTCTCCTTACGCGTCATCACGATAATACTTCGATAATGTGAGGAGAATTTGGTTTTGAACATTTCTGGAAACAAAAGAGTCGCTTACTTTTTTTACTTATTATAATTAGAGCACTCTGCCATTACACAAAAATAGTAGAGAAATTTTATGAAGCACAATGCATGATTCTCGATTGCAAAAGACAAAATAATTTTATATACTTTGCACCTTTTACCAAAAGAATCTCACATCCGTATTACGCTAGAGTTCAGCTTTTTTTTCTCGTACCTTTTCAAGCAGTCTTCTGATATACAAACAATTTGACTAAATTTCTTAAATGCTTGTAGTTACGTGAGGCCTTGTTTCCCTTGTTCTCGAGGATGACAATTTCTTTACGTCTTTCTTGGTATCCATGTTTTATTTTCCACGTTTGGGGAGGCTCCAGTAATGAAGATGGCGAAATCATGGGTGTTACCTTGAAAACTCGTCTTCTTCTAAGATTAAACCGTCGTTATGAAACCTGTCGAAAAAGAGATATAATAAAATGTTGACGGCACCTGCTTCGAACACTCTTACGCAAGGTAATGTTCTGAATCGTTAACAAAACTACTTATTGATAGTATTTTTCAATTCAGTTTTTTCAGTTTTTCTATCTATTTGTTTGTTTGTTTGTTTATTTGAACATTCATCGGATACTTTACCTAAATGTGATTCACGGAAAGATAATATCCTACGCTATATATATATTCAGTGAATGTTTATTTATCTATTAAAATCGATCTACCTCAGTCATTATTCTCATTTACAGTGAACCGTTAATCAGGCCACGAACGGGCCACAAACATCTGGCCGCACTTATGCACGATTTTTATGTTCGGGGTAAAACAAAGAGTCCAAACCTTTGTACTGCGTATGCATGTATTTAGTTACATCAAGAGAATATCTAATAAGAGAGTATATCCCCCATACAAGCCTTATTCCATAGGTTATGCCTCTCAGGTTACTCTTAGATCGACTCACAGATCGTGGAGTCCTAAGAGGGTTAGGCAATAGCCAATCATATGAGGAGAATATTTTTCGCGTGAATAACCCTCGCGCAGAACCACGCGTTCTTCGCGTAACAAAATGGCGGACGACGCGGCGTGTCAAGATCTCGCGTTGAACATTCATTTTGTGGACAAACACGAATATAACAAAGTTTCTGTCCCAAACACGTCAGGGAGACGTCCCTGGAAGAAGAATCGGCCTTCCTGGTTTCTCCTAGAGGAGAGTTCTGAAGACTATTCGAGCAGTGAAGCTGAAAGTTCTTGTTCCAGTCAGGAAGATGAAGCACAAAGCGTGATTGGAAGCGACGATGAAAGGAGTGGAAATGCTGCCCAAGTTGAGATCGAAAGTGATGATGAAAGTAATGCTCACGAAAGCTCCAGCTCTTGCTCCAACGAAAGTTCGCGGGGCTAGGGAAACACGAGGAAAAAGGAAGATTCTTCAAGGAAGCAAAGGCCGAAGTCTTCGAGCTCAAAAGACACCGCCACAAAACAAACTGGGGTTGTGAGCCTTACGACTTACTTACTTAATTACTTTATTTGTTGATGTAGGTTAAAAGTGGCAACTATTAAAGCTGATGTGGACCTACGTAATTACTTAAAATTAATGACACTACGTATTTATAGTAACGGGTCCTATTTATAGTATTTGTGGTCGTGAAAGGCGTAAAACAAAAAAACCCACAAAAACACAAAAACAAATACAAAATTTAATTCCCCTTCTGGGAATCGAACCCAGGCCATCCGCTTCACAGGTATGTCCTCCACGAAACATCCACGCAACACGCGAGGTAACATTATCGGCGGAGGAGTGGAACATTCTAAAAATAACCTGAGAGGCATTACCTATGGAATAAGGCTTTTATGGGGGATATACTCTCTTACTTGATATTCTCTTCATTACATATTGTTTATTCGATCAATTGGTGGACGGAAGTTCACATAATGTGTTTTTCATTCACTTGGTTCATTAATTCTCACTACTACTTTCTTACTTAATTCTTACTACTACTTTCTATCTAACGGTTTATTTATATATTTATTAATTTCTATTATTTATTTATTTACTTGTTTATCTATTTATTTGTTTATTTGAATTTATTAAGTTGTTAATTATTCATTCAATTGTTTGTTATTGCTTTTGTAGCTGATTTTCTTTCCTTTCTTCTTTTACCTAGGGTATTCACTTGCTATTTACATTAATATTTCAATTTAAATTTCACGTTTGTTCACTTCTTGTGTTATTCGTCAAAACGTGGTTAGTAAAACGTTACTTCACTTAACTGATACTGGAGGATGTTCGCCTTTTGTACATAGCTATACAAGGGGACGTGAAAGTTTGTTAGTAACTACACAACTACAATCTTAGTCTTGTATTCCAAGGTTATTTAGCAGATTGTATCTGTTTAATGTTTTAAGTGTCTTGAATTTTTTAGTCACCTTTCACTCTTCAACGGTTGCAATTACAAATCATTCCTCACTCAATTACAGCAGTTTCATTTTCAAATTTGTGAAAACTAGCAAAAAGTCTCAATCGGTTACAATAGAGGGAGACTAGCTACAGCGATTTTATCCACATTTGTCATCTGACAAACGACCGCAAAAATTCCACAGTGATGACGAAACGCTATCCTAGTCCCGCCAGGTAGCTCGTTTGATTAGCTCCTGCCTCAGACGTCGTTAGAGGTATGAAAAGAATAACATCTGCGCATTAACATTGCCAGAATTAAGTTTATCAAAAGCTCTGGTAAACCGCGCAAAGTAAGGCAGCTGATTTCAAGATTCGAACACTGCATAACATACAAACCTTTGGCTGCGATCATGGAATCAAAAAGTCTGTCTTCTTCTTGTTCTCTGAAAGCAAGGAAAGTAAAAATGTTTAAAACAAAACACGGATTTTTCATTTCACCGTTGCTTAAAGTTCTCTACTCTTTTTGTTGTAGACTTTGTGGCTGTTATTACGACCTTATAATAGAGTGCTCTTTCCTTTTGTTCTTTTCACAACAGATCGCAGACTCCGCGTTTCCTATTGCCTAACCGAGGAAAAAGCAGGGTTTAGTTACTCCACTTACCTCTTTCTTTCCTCGTCTAACAGTTCAACTAACGCGTTTCTCTGCTCCACTATATCTACAAGCTGTTTCGTCTTTTGCTGTATAACTCTGTTGTCATGCTTTGTAGGATCTGTCAAAATTAACGCCAACTGGATAACTATAGCAGGTCATAAGCATATAGTACACGGTGGTTCGAATTTTGAGTCTGTGGATGAAATCCCAAAACGGCCCAAGTCAAATGAAAGCTCTTGAGGACCGCTATTCTGCGGTACTGTTTGTGATGCTACACGAGGCGGTTCTAGCTTTTGAATTTGTAAACAAAAGGCATAACTGTCACCGTCCAACTGAAAGCTATAGTCTTCTTTTTCCTTTTCTCATATTCTACAAAATTAAATTCGTTTTTCTTTTCGTTTTCAGCTTTGAGGTTAAGCAGTCTTGGAATTGAAACGTTGAGAAACATTTTAAAAAGAGATTGACATACCTTCCTTCATCAGTAGTTCTCTAATTTCCTGCTCAAGTCTTCCCTGCTGGTCCTCAAGCTGAATAGAATTAGCACTAAAAACAAACCATGCATACATATCGTGAGATCAATAAGTGTTACTTTAAAAGAGTAAAATCTCTATTGCGCGCAGCTTCGGCGTCTTAAATTTGAGAACTCCTCGGCGTTCCTCAGGTGACTTGGGCAACGAGACCTCTCTGTGACTCAGTGAAATCAAGTCCTGGATTTCCTTAGCAGAACCACTCTTACCAGCGGGAGTAGCAACATTCCAAGTCACATCATGCTACGAAAAAGGTGTCAAACGTCCATCATATGCACCAACAGTGTTTGTTAGGTCTGCAGTTCTCTCAATCACAATGAAACACAAGACAAGCTATAAAAACACCGATGCACTTACTGAATTACCAGCTCCGACTCGTATCGTATCAGCGCGTTTTTCCTGTTTACAAGTTGAAACCACTGTAACATCAACTGCTGCTCTTCTGATCCACCCTCTGCACGACACAAACAAAACAAGCAAGAATTCAGAGTTTACTTTACGTTTACTATTACTTTTCCTTGCTCTATTAGGACCAACCGTGGACGATAATAATCCGTTGTTCAGTTTTCATTAAAAATTGATCCGTCTTTCCCAACCCCGTTTGCGAGGGGATTGATACCCCTATCTAAAATTCCTACTGGAGAGGGATTAAGAGCGACTAACAATTGAGCATTCGGCGGCAGAAGTTAAAAAATCAATTTCTTTCGTTTTTTCGCACATAAATGGATATTAGTAAAACTGAAAACCTGATGTGGATCCTTTTCCGCCAGAAGCGCTTTAGTTTCGAGAATAATCGTCCCACGGACTGGACATCTCCTGCTTGTTGATGCTTTTTTGCTTGCTTGTTTGTTTTTTAGTAGAAAAAATGTTTTAAAATTGTTTCTGCTAGGAGAGTTTTGTATTTTATTTCACCATATGTTTCTCTTCGTTAATCAACAATGAAGTTTGATTATATTGTACTGTTTTTAAAAAGGTGTCTGAGTAAAGCTACGTATGTAAAGCACTTCTTGATATCACGGACGCTACCTTTAGCACTCCAAATTCCACAAACGTTACTCTCCTGTGGATAATCTTCTATTACCACTCTCAACAATAGCGACATCAAAGTAGAATATTAAAATGCCTTCTCTGATCTCCTCTTAACACCGGGCTTAATAATACAAATTATTCCGTTCGTGTTTCGTGTTTTCTCTTGTTAAAACAATCCTTTCTATCTATCTCTTGAATAACAATAGCTAATGGACAGAAGACGTAATAAGGTGAATTGAATGTTCCAACGCAGAATTCCATTTTCAGTCACATCAACAAAATCAAACATTGCACCCTACAAAATTATTATGCATGAAATCAAAACCGGAAATGGACTGTTCTCATCGACTGTGTATGCTTCACACTCAGCACAGGTAAAATCGCAATATGCTCCTGACAAAAATATGCTAAGAACACATCGCTGTTTACTGTGATCTAACGCTACTTCTCTTAAATTTTACCGCAACATATTGAATACTAATGAGCGTGAAATCATTGATAAACGACACAGGTCATTACTTTAACAGCAGGAACTTCATATAACCCAGTTATCTCATACATCATCGCCTCAAAATAACGAAAATATCTCCGACAAGGCTCGAAGACACAGCGAAGTTACTCTCTTGGGAATACCGAACATCACACGAGCAACACCGAATCTATACGGAAGCTCTCGAAAATGACCACAGCCAACGATCACAATATCTCTTGGTTGTTGTCGCAACCACGAGATAAAAACGAGGAAATAGATTCTCGCGTTCGCGAGGACAAAATGGCAGGAATTCAATCTCGAAAATTAGTATCATAAACTTGCATCGGGCCGGTGAACTCTCTTTATTATTTTATTATTATATTATTAAACTAAATTGCACAGAAAAAGATAGACATTTTTTATCAACTGAATAACTCTTCTTCATTAACTAGACATTAATCAAACAGCAGCAGCGGCGTTAACCGAACAAGAACAATTTCAAAATAAAAGGTAGTTTTTGATGATTAGATAAACATTGTTTTGGAAGTTTTACCAACAACTAGTTATGTGCAAAAATGAAAGAAATCGAGTTTTGGACTTCTTCCGCGAAATCGAAATTTTGCTTGATTTTTAGTGAAAGTCGCTCAATGTATTTTTGCAAAGGTTACGACTATGGGGAAAAAGTAGATCTTAGTAAGGGTTATTGGAATCCAAAAAGAAAAAATGTGGGTAACCACGCATTTTGCAGAGATAATTAAGCAACGATAATTCTAAAAACGCATTAAAATACAACGAATGTATGGCAATTTCTTTCCAAATTTAAGCTCAATTATCTCTGAAAAATGCGTGGTTACCCCCAATTCTCTTTTTGGATTCTATTAGCCCTTGCTAATATCTGCTTTTTCCAAATAGTCACAAACCGCGCAAAAATATTGTTGTATTAGGGGGCAAATTCCTTAAGAAACCCGAATATCCCGAGATGCGCAGAACATATGCGCAGAAACAAAAGGAGGCACCGTCCTTATAACCTTTTCCACTCCCGTTCATTGTAATTATAGGACTGACCGTATCAGACACCTTCACGCGACAAGCTTAAGTTTGCAAACTCTTGTTGACAAACCCTAGAAAGTCGGCACACCCCTGATTTCCTGCGAGAAAAAATTGAAATTGTTGTTTGATCTCATTTGCAATTGTAATCAACCAAATAAAAGCCCTATATCCAACAATTAAAGCGAACTTCTTCGATAAACTGAAAAACCTTTCGCTTTTTTTCGGCCGACGCCATTCTGTGCAGCTGACGGATAATTACGTGAAGAGTAAGCGATATTTCACTGGTCAAAAATAAACGTTTTTGACCAACGATCACGCGTCAAAAGCCAAGTGCCAACGTCAAAATGCTGCTGAAAAAGTCGGCGAAAATGAAGACTTGCTCAGTTTGTCGCCAACTGTTTGCCAACCTGCTTGTCAAATGGTGTTGTGACATACGAGTTTGCAAACTTGTTGTGTGAAGGCGCCTTTACAAGGCAAATACAACTGAAAGAAGAGTGAGCAAACTCACTGTTTCCACTCCGGAGTGCCTTCTCTACAACAACGCCTTCTTGCTCAAGTTCAGCTTGCTTTACAGCCACTTCTTCTAATTCTCGCTGTACTGATTGTGCCATACGCAAACGTTTGTATTCACGTTGTTTCATGGCGATGCGGATCTTGGCTTGCTCACGTCGTTTTACTTTATCGTCAGGCATCTCGGTATTTCGTCTTCCCTGCAATAAAAAACACCAACAGTGATCGACACTTATTTTCTCCTTACTTTATCAATACTCCGTCTAGCAGACTAATGAATAGAATACGGAAGAAATCACCTAGCTAGGATAGATTGAATGCTTAATTTTCAAATACAATCGTAATAGAATTACATTATTATGGTAGTAAACGAGGTATTTCTGTGAGCCATGAAGTAGCATGGTATGTTGGCGTGAGAACAGTCACGAGCTATTAAATTTCAAACTAATTATCATAATATACACGGCTTAGGCAAGAGAATAGTTCAAGCAAAATAATCAACCAGCAAGCTCACCTTTCCGAATCGTTTGGCATTTGTTCGCTGCAGTTTGGGACTGTTGTCGGCTATCAAGTCGTCTTCACTTGATTCTGAAAACAATCCTTGCTCGTCTTGGGTCTGCTTTATAAGGTCTTGAAAGAATTAACAGTAAGTGAACATTGAATCTTTTGCTCTACCAGGATTTTATGATATTGACAAGCAGAGAATCTGGTTATGAATTAACTTGAAAACAAAGAGCAGAGCCATGCGTTATAGAGAGTCACAGTCATCTTAGACATAACGGTCAAAGAATCGCAGCTGAATGCCCCTTCTGTACACGATGGAATCATGTAAAACAGCAGCGTAATCCAACCCTTTAACTGTACTTTTCAATAACTTGCAAAATCGACCTTAAACGTAACCACAACAACAGTTGTTTTTAACGCTGCCATCAGTTATAATTATGACAACTTATGACGACTGAAAAACAGAAAAGACAAACGGATGAGCTTCATCAACCAGTTCGAGCCCACGAACGCCATCTTTTGAGCCTGTTGAACGAAACTTCTTCATTTCCAGGGAAATTGCCGGTGACATAATACCGATTTAATACGATTCAGGAAAAAGCACCGAATCAAACGTTCTTCAGGCGATACGAATACGCACTCAAAAGCTTCCTGCTTTTTATTTTCTGCTTAAAAAACAAACAAAACAAACAAACAAACAAACAAACACAAACACACACACATACGACCTTTGCCGGGGTTTCTTGGGTGTTGCTTTAACACGTTGTACACCAGCATGTTGCCAGCGTAAACCACGGGCTCATTAGATTCACGCACACGAAATTCTAAGCGAAAAAGATCTTTATTCCCAGGTTTATGTATATGACACAACAGTCATTTGTCTCATACCTCTTTCGGGCGTGCTTAGTCCATCCTGCAAGTCAACTACAACAAATCCCATATCCTCTGCTTCTTTCTTTGTTTTCTTGTCACCTTTCTTGTGTTTACCAAAGTGAAACTTTGGTTTGCCCGTCTGTTTTCGCTGGACAATTTTCGTGGTCTCCTTCGTCGAGTGAAACGGTTCTTCCGCAGGAACTCTGGGTAAGGAGCGCCGCTGAGCACTAGGGCTGCCCGCGGGCGCAACTTCTTCCTCTTTTGGAATCTTTTCAGCTGCCTCATCTTTAACAGGAGAAGGTTTCTTTCGTTCCTCTCTCTCGGCCCATTTATCTTTTACTGTTGGAGGCCGGAAATCGTTGGCGAATAAATTTGTTAATCTGGCTGCCCGAGATGCGACAAGGGAGCCATCGGTGGGCTTCCTCGGTCTGTAGTGTGTCGGTGACCTGGGCGAAGAAGGAGACGTTGAGGATCTGGGAGGAGAAGTTGGCTCGTTTGTGGTTGCCATAGAAACCGTCTTGGGACCAGCCTTGGCTTTGCCAGGGGTATTCTTGTCAATAGAAGGAGTGGGTGTGTCATCATCAAGTGAAATGTCCACCACTTTAACGTGCATGTGTTGCTTGCCATTAGTAATTTGACTCATTCCTTCCAAAGCGTCCTTGGTCTCCTTATCTTCAGGATTGAAAACCATAGATAATGGCGGATACATGGCTCGGCGCTGCTTAACTTTCCTTCTCTCGACAGTGCCAAGCTTTTGAACCATTCCCTCCTGTGCATCTTGTTTCTTGAGCCATGATTTGCCCGCAGCAGCAGTCTTGACAGCATCGACAACACTTTGCCGCTCTTCTTTGTCTTTCTTCTTCCTCTCATCCGGAGGTGTATCGTCCATGTTGATATCCACAGCCACACCCTTGGGAACCCCAGCAGTAGCACTAGGTGTGGAAGGTCGCTCACTCAGGCTGTCCGCCGCCTTGCGAGCTTGATCCCGTGACGGCACCTTTAGGGGAGGAAGACCTTTTTTTTTGGAGTCCCCTTCATCACCAAGCCCGTCATCAAACGTGTAACCTCTTCCCTTGTCTCGCACAGTTTTGTCTGACTTTCGTACAGAAGCAATACTTGATCTACGCAAAGGACGAGCTTCTAGTCGCTTGTATCTCCCAAATGAGTTGGAGCGTTCGTTTTTACCTCTCCGACGATCATCGTTTTCCTCGTCAGCTATCGCTTGGTCTTCATGGTAACCATTGATTTCAACAGCACCGTTCTCCGCTTTGGGTTTAAAACTGACAGGTTCTATGGCATCAGGATGGATTGTAAACTCGACATTCTTGAACAAGGTGTTTGGCGCGGCAGATTTAGATTTCATGAGTTTGGGTCTGGCTTTTCCAACTTCCTCCATTTCATCTGCAAGAAGAAAGGATGACACTGTTAAAACACCATGCTAACTAATTTTCCACAGGTAGAACGCTTTGTTACAGCTTTACTCGCGAATATTTGCGAATTTGAACGCATTAAGTGGTGGGAAATTGCAAGCAATCTATCAACAGGAACGATGTTTCGCTGATTCCTTAACCCACTTGTGTTAGTATTCAAACCACTACAACAAATGAGAGGACACACCTGTAACAAAAAACGTTCTTTTTCTGTCAGCTTAACATTGATGCAGAATATAATTATACAAGGGAGAGAAGATGCGTTAATTATCACATGCAATAAAAACATGGTGTGGGCCTTTTTTGTCTTTTGAAACGCTCCACTTGCAAGGCTTTAGCCAAACTAATGCCTACATAAATGACTTACAGATATATCGCATCTAGGCTTTTTACAATTTTATGACAACGAGCCTTCAGCAGGTTTTTTATTCTTCCGAAAGCCTGACATCTACAAACGAACTGTCACACCAGATCAAAACAAACAAATTCCGTTCAAAAATTAAATATTTTGGAATCTTGCTCCTTTCAACCCAGGACTCTCACCCAACTTACTCCGAAGACTTTAATTTTCACTCAAGGCATCGAAAATTAGTTTTTGGTAAGTAAGATTTTCGCGGGCTAAATTTTTTGCAATATTTGATGAGTTACTTCGAAATGCTCCTTTAATCTTCGCGGAGTTAGCATTCGAGAAGTCCACTGAAAACTGGTGAGCAATATTTTTGCAATATTTACTGTCTCACAAACAAATGAAAAAAGCCTTCCAGTTAATTACGGATGATCGAGAAGGATGAGTGTCGTGTAACTGAATACACTTAGATGAGCAATCCTCCATCTTGGTTATTTTGTTTTAGAGAAAACTGTCTACACAGATGGCCAAAATAGCAACATGCTTGACTTCATCTTTTCTGATAGTGTTCTCAATCAGTTTTCACTGGGGAGCACGAAGTTAACAAAGACTGTTTCAACGTATTGCTGACAAAAAGTTGTTACGTCCATCACTAGTAAATATTCACAAATATAAGACCACAGAGAAAACTCCGGACAACTGAAATTCCGGGTAATCGAGGCTTACTGTAATACTTCTGCATTTTGTTTATGTGGTATGATTTTCTGCAACCTTCAAAGATGCGACAATTAAAACCCACACGAACATAAAAGGCACCAGGCTACTGTGAACATACCAGCGGGCTCCTCTTGCATCTTATACAGTAGCTGATCGTAGTGCAGGTGGCACAGGAAGTGGCCTGGGTCTTGTTCGGAAGAGGGAGGTATGTACGAGTAGTTACCAAGCCTCAGAGTGCATCCACAGTTCTCGCACCGGAAACACTCGCGATGGAAGAAATGCCCCTCGGCTGACAACCTCTCCATAAGATAGATACGACGATTACAGAAGAAACACTGCTCACTCGAGTCCTTTACTGATGGAATATTGTTCTGAAAAGAAACCAGTGGAAAGGTTTATACAAGGGTTTACCTTGGTGACTGCATCACAGCCTTTTACACACGAGCACGTTTTCCTTGTCGTGTCTTTGTTCAAAACTGGTATGAACAACCAGTGTCGGCATTACAAGAACCAAATCTAATCTGAAGACTATAACCTACAAAAATTAGTGCATTGTCTCTTAATGTTGACGTTTCGGACTTAGCCCTTCTTCAGTAGGAGTCAAGTTGAAGTTAATGTTCGTTGGAGAGTGCGCCACGAAGCCATATTTTTAAATAAAGTTTGAAGATGCGCGCGCTGTCACTGAATAACCCACCTTCGTTTTAGGCGTATAATAACCAGGTGACCATGTTAGCGGGAACACTCAATTGACTATTATCTGTAAGGAGACGCACTTTAAAAGTTTACCCATGAAGAAACACCTAACTCACTTTCTTTCCAGAAGTGGGTCCAAACACTTGTTCTGCCAAAGCACTGATGCGATTACTCGCCTTACCAGTGGTAACAGCAGGGGCCTGGGACGAGGTCTTTTCAGGAGCAGATGTATCCATGGGAACTTCATTCTCTTCATTCTCCTGAACACAAAAAAATGTTTCTTAAAATGTATGATTATGCTGTCAACTGTCGGAAAATAGGCAGAAGTTTTTACCTTAGTTAAAGATGGTCTTCTTCGTTTAGGAACCGTGTCAATAGCTTCTTCACTTCGCCTTTTCTCCTGAAAAAAATCACAGCAATTATCTTCACTTTGCTCAATTTTGGGCATTGATTTTAAGCAAACAGACTAAAAGTATGCCTCTAGTAGGCCACTAGGTGAAAGAGGATCACTAAGCTGACCTTGTGAGTGCGGCGAGAGACTCGCGTTAACACTGACAGCTTGGACAGCGGAGACTTGGCTCTGAACTCATGCTGCTCTGGAGCCAGCTTCTTCCCTTCAACAGCAACTGTCAATCAATCAATCAATCAATCAATCAATCAAACAATCAATCAGTTTGCAAAACAGCAACCAATCAATCGATCGATCAATCAGTTTGCAAGACATCCGTGTTCAAAATATACCTGCTAATCAAACGTTGAATGGTGGTGGCTTGTTGAATGATTGCTGATGCCAATCAACATTATGAGCGTTATGTTCCATCGCATCGAATGCGCTCAGTTCCATTCAGCAAATTAACGATGATCAACATGTTGAATGGCCAAATCGAACAGTGAACATCGCATCAAACACAACTCAACATTTGTGAGATTTGATGAACGGCAGTTGTGACTTGTTAATTAATGGTAATATTACCTGGGGTTTCATTTTTAAAGACTTCGTGGTATTGTGATACATAGCTGACTATCATGAGTGTGTCGGGAACTTCCTTCATGGCCATCTCACTAGCAGATATTTGAGGAGGAATACCAAGATGCTCTTCAGCGACATTAAAAGCCTGAAAACAAACCATGGAACAATCACTAGGTAAAGGTAAGTCACATCTGGGCCATCAGGTGACCACACAAAGTCTCTGTAGCACAAAACCACTTAAAGTATAATTTCTCCTTCCACCTCCTCCACTCTCTGAGCTGCTAGTCTATTGAAGGGTTACCTTGGCATTTCGTTACGGTTCCCTCTCTGATCTGCTAGTCTATTGAAGGGTCACCCTGACATTTTGTTACGTTTCCCTCTCTGAGCTGCTAGTCTATTGAAGGGTTACCTTGGCATTTTGTTACGTTTCCCTCTCTAAGCTGCTAGTCTATTTTAGGGTTACTCTGGTATTTTGTTACGTTTCCCTCTCTGAGCTGCAAGTCTATTGAAGGGTTACCTTGGCATTTTGTTATGTTTCCCTCTCTGAACTGCTAGTCTATTTTAGGGTTACTCTGGTATTTTGTTACGTTTCCCTCTCTGGGCTGCTAGTCTATTATAGGGTTACCCTGGCATTTTCTTAAGTTTCCCTCTCTGGGCTGCTAGTCTATTGTAGGGTCACTCTGGCATTTTGTTAGGTTTCTGTCACAGTTTTTTCAGTTTCTAGTTCGAAGAAACAACTCATTGTTACAGACCAGGACTCTAACCATGAACCTCCAGAGTGAAAGCCAACAGGATAACTACCATGTCTCCAATTTATAACCAACAGGCCTTTAACAAGGTATCATGTAGGATAAACGGGGGCTGAACTGGATGAGGGTCCAGTCGCTCAAATCCAATCAATGCTAAATGTAGGATTAGCGTCCAGTTTAGTGTAAATTTCAGTTTTCTTATGAAAAAAATCTTTTTAAAAGCTCAAAGTGAAGAAAAGTCAAAGTGAAGACTGAAAGGCAAAACTTTTGCCAAAACCTTTATTGATTGGTTATTTAACAATTAAAGTAGATGAAAATCCTGGAATAGCTTATTGAAGCTCTGAAAATTGGACCCAGCTAATTTGATCAAGGATCAAACTTTTTTCATGCCCTTGGGATTAAAAATGATGCAAAAGATGAGGATATGTCTTACCAGTTGCAGGTTTGCCAAGTGATCTTTTGCTGACAGAGAAGAGTAATCACTGAAAGAGACATTTTCCAGATTAACATGCAAGATCTGACACATATTAGAAGAAAACTTAAAAGCCTCACTTTGAAATGAACTACTGTACAAAACATTGAAAAATACATTATACACTGGCTTTGTCAGCAAAATTAGGTTCTGATAAATCGTGTATCTTACATAAGGTCAGGCCTGTAGCGATGAATAATGGCACAGAATCCAAGGCCATTCTTCCAAGATGTTGACATGTCATTAATCTTGACATTCTTGTATTTCCTTGTTTGTTCCTGGCACCATTTCAACAGATTCCTTGCATTGACTGAAACAAAACAGAAATGGTAGCATTCAGACTTGTTACAAATTTCACTTAATTAAGTAAAAGAAAATACAACAAAGGATTCTTCAAGATTTCACATGTTCAATAATGAAAACACATTTTATATTCCAAGCTACTTAGTGGGAAATGTCAAAAACAAACCAATTTGGACATGGGTTTTTGAGTTGCAAAGTGCACAACTTAACATATTGTTGTATCTTTCAAGATTTGGCAAGCACCTGCTCTAGCATTTACATGAAAGTAAGAATTAAAGCTATTTTCAGCCCTTCCTTCTGTCAGGGTTTGAAAAATCTGCTCACATCAATGAATGCCCACAAATAATGGTCTAGGTTTGTTACCAAAGACTATATCACTTCACTGAAACTATTTTCTGTCGTCTGTTGCTACCAATGGCACGGATGGAAATGGATTGCAACTTGAAAAAATTAGGCTAAACTTTTCAAATTCTTTCAGCGTGTTGACATTAAATCAATATTAAATGGTCATAGTTTGTTTTCTCTTAATGAATTTAAGTTAAATGTTGAAACAAAATGTTGGGCATGGATAAAGTTAGCTACCGATAATTTTAGCACAGTTTTGACCAAAAATCTGCGAAATCCTCATGACTATGCCCCTTTAATTCTGGTTCAAATTTTTCAAACCAGTTTCTACTTTTAAACAGTATTTTTTTTCTAAGAAGTTGTTTCCTTTACGGGTAACTGAAAAATGTAGATCAAAAGTGGATTGAAAGAGAATCACCAAATGATATTGTTGTACTTGGCTTGCACATCTGGGGCCTTGGCCAGTAAATGCGAAGTACATGTACACCTGCTAACCTTAAAAGCCTTCAGAAAATTAACCCACCCTCCCCAACCTACTTTCATTTTGCATCATCCATCCCACCCCTTACCTCCTCCTTCAATAGTGTTGAGGTCTTTGCTTGTGTCCATTGGTTCAGGTCCATCGTGCTGGTCTATAGGCCCATCTTTGTTATCATACAAATGTTTCACTCTGTTCTGGGAGACACTTGATGCACTCAAATTAGGGTACCGTGTGACAGGATTAATGCTGAACTCTTCAAAATTCTTGGAAATGTTTTCTGGGGTTGTCTGGGCAAGAAGACGGTAAATGCTGTCTCTTTCAGCAAGAAGATCAAGAGGTTCTCGTCCCATTCCCCAGCCTCTCATTGTCCATGCAGCATCAAAACATCCCAGGAATCCCCTTGCACATCCTGAGCCGGTTGGCCAAAATGGCTGAAAACAACATGTTCATTGTTTAAGTACACTAACAAAATAGGACTGTGCTTTCTGGGGAATACTGGGGTCTCCACATTCTTTTTTAAGCATAGTCCTTGTGATATAAAGCAAGGAGTTCCACCATAAAGTGACCTAGACTGAACAGTCCCATCTTCAGTTTTTATTTATCACCTGCCAGAGTGTAACAACTGACAAATAACACACTATTGTACTACAGTCACTAAAATTTACTGATTACTTTTTGGTCTCACATTTTATTTTCATTAAGGTCTCATTGTACCATGTGGCACATGGGGCCCTAAAGCATTATTTACCATTTGAACTCACACCTTTTAAGACTTTAGAAATGCAGAGAGAAATGAAGGATGCCATCCCTTATGTAGCAGAACTTCATGTTTAAAAAGGTTTAGGCTTCCATAGGCACCAGATCAGACTCATACACATAGAATTTATTTGACTGGCACCCACAAAGAGTTTAATACATACAGTGCCCACGTGCAAGCCTTGTTCCAGGGCAACAAGTCTGATTAATGAAGCATTAGAAACAAAGTCACTGTATTTGCCCTGGGTGAATTACTAATGCTCCCATTATATGCTGCAGTTTAAAACAACAGGCCACATTAATATAATTTTGAAATATATCAACAATTAATACTGACAGTGACTTTTTAATTTGTACCTCCAGTAAACTGTCTCCCACTACTAATGCCAGAAGTCGCCGCCCTCTTCTTTCGTAGATTTTAGCTGCATGTTCTGAATGATATAATGAGGTGAAATCAAACATGGCAACATCTTCCTTCTGATAGTGATTTAAGGCAAAATCAGGATTGGGAAGCTGGTTGCTAGTAGAAAAGTTTGCAGCTTCTCTGGCATAAGCCAACAGCTTCTCATGATTAACATTCTTTGCTTGAAGAAGATCATAGGCATCCTGAAAATCCTGTAAAATACAAATGAAATTGCAATTATGCCTTGATTTGTTTAAAAATGCTATGTACATGTACAGGGATTTCGACTGTCTGAATGTAAGTTCACACCAATGCTGTGCCCCAAGTTACCCATGTGGAGAGGCTCAATTCTTGTTAATTTAATTTTAGTTTTGACCATAACTAAAACTTTCTCTTAGTGGTTGTCTACTCCTTTTAATAGCCTTAATGTTCTGTGCTTCTCTCACCTTCTTGATAACCCCTTTCTGGAGTAAGCTATT
>Ga0126336_10000301_pt1 | contig 18042 bp, 16 predicted proteins | sample SidCmetagenome_FD_92530 | JGI IMG/M metagenome (GOLD analysis project Ga0126336, IMG submission 92530) | Coral microbial communities from El Islote,Puerto Morelos, Mexico - Siderastrea C C metagenome | ecosystem: Host-associated > Invertebrates > Cnidaria > Coral | place: El Islote,Puerto... | reverse complement strand
TCTGGGCCACGACAGTTATGGCGCCAAACAAGTGAACCTGATGCCTGCTGACAGGCCTCAAGATGTGTATGAGGAGGTGCACTGTCCTGTCCACTCTTCCAAATCTTCTTTTTTTAAAAAAATACCTGTTCAGTCAAAAGCAGTGACCCACGATTGTTTTTATTGATTTAAGCGTGTAGCTCACGATACCTTTCTATAAGCGTAAAGTCCCTCTCTATCGCCCAACCAACCCGGCTTTTCGCTTTCCAGCCTTTCTACCCCCCCCCCTCCCCCCCAACCACGGTCACTCGAAACCCTTTTTCGAAACCTTTTCAGGTCTCTCGCACTCTCATTAGAAAGAACGGCTACAAAGGCAAATGGGAGGCTATAGCATTACACACTGGGTCTCACTACTCTTTTTTTTACATTAGAATTCAGGCCTTCTGGGCAACAATTACTCGGCATTTTTTCTTTTTCAACCATTATCAAAGCGTTAAATATGACTTCAATTTCGTGCCTTGCTGTTTAGAAGAGCGCTATCAACTTTCTTTTCGGCCAGTGTCTGTCGAATAAATCAGTGACTTTTAAAAATGTTTTGTGATTAGTTTTTCTGTGCTTTCAAAGGGATACCCCAGATTTGTCTGTAAATTTCCCTTCAATGCCTGTCTAGCATTTCTTAGAAAATGGCTCTTTGGTCTCGATTTGTAGGTAGCCAAACTCGTGGAAGCTTCGCGAGTGCGTGACGCTGCAGATGGTCACGAAATCGCCAAAGAACTCGAAGGAAAGGTGACTCGTAAAGTGGTCAAACAGACAGTAATGACTATTGTGTATGGTGTCACGTTTGTTGGTGGCCGATTGCAGATTGAGCGCCAGTTGAAAGACTTGGAAATGAGTGAAAAGCTTGTTTTTAAGGCGTCTACGTATCTGGTGACCAAGGTATTCGCCAGCATCGGAGAGATGTTTACTGCGGCCAGAGCCATTCAAGTGAGTCTCAACTAAACAATGATTGCCAGATTGACTTTGTATTATGCTGTAACTATCAATAACACTCAATTTTCTTGTGCTAAAGGAATTGGTAGATTTTGATTGGTTTCTTCGTACCACGTGCCTAACATCAACCAACGCATGGACAACCTACTTTGTAACGCATTGTGTATGTCATGGGCAATTTCCTGTACATTACAAGGAACTAACTGTATTCAAAAATACGCGTTTTTGTCAAGTTGACTCGTTCTTGTGTAAGTTGGCAACAAATGAAACAATACTTTTACCCCTTGATTTCAACGGGCAAGCACATTAGTCTGTTTTCTCTCTAAAAAAAACAATAAAACGCGACTTCAGTCGAAAAAAGAATTCTGCGGTGTGATATTTGTCTTCTGTAATTGAGATTGTTACACGCTACACTCCATTGTGGACGCCGAAGCTTTCTGCTTTTCCAACTGGAAAAGAAATGGTCCATATTTTGAAAAGCCTTCCTTCAGCACCACTCAACATTTGGAGCGTTATTCAGCTCTATCTTTGGCGTGTTCCTCAGTTCAATCTAATTCCTTGAAGGTTTCAAGCGCAAGAATGACTGAGAAGACAAAGAAGTGATCAGTGCATCCACAGTTGGTTTTTTCGGTCCAAACATTTAGCATTGTAATAATGGTTATTTCCCTTGCAGAACTGGTTTGCTTCGTCAGCCACTCAGATCGCCTTGTCAGGTCATTATGTGGACTGGTATACCCCTCTTGGTCTGTACGTTAGACAGCCTTACTCCAGAAAGCCTCCGAGAAAAGTTGTACGAACCAAGCTTCAGTGGATGTTAATTAAGTCCAAAGGTCTTCCTCATATTCCACCCGACTCTAGAAAACAGCGCGGGGCTTTTCCCCCAAACTTCGTTCACTCCCTGGATTCCACCCACATGATGCTGACCGCGCTGTTTTGTCAGCGATCTGGGGCGACATTTTCTTCGGTGCACGACAGTTTCTGGACACATGCAGCTAACGTGAATGTGATGAATCAAGTACGTCTGGCCCAGATTTCTCCGATAATGCGTATCCCAAAGGAGAACTCCGTCTTTCGGAGGGAATGCATGGACGGCGCACTAGCGAGAACCCTTGCCTTACTCAGATGTGGATTGAATTTGTTGTCTTTAGGTTCTCGTAGTACAAGGCTAGAATTGAGTGGGCAATTCGGGGAGGAGAGATTTATATTTTGGCAAAACTATGACTGACTCAAATTCCTTCTAAAGACAAACTACTTTTTTTGCCAATGGGTTTTATGTTGAAATCGTGAATTTTTTACGAAAGTGGTAAACTAAACCTTCCTCGTCTCTTGTAATTCTGCAGATCTGCCGGGAACAATTTGTTAAACTTCACAGCGAGCCAATATTGGAGGAACTTCAGAAACACTTTGAGAAGAATTACTCAAACTTGAAGTGAGTCCACTGTTTTTATGGTAATTAGCAATTGCTCGATGCTGTTTAGTAAAAAAAAGCATTTTTATTTTCCAATGCAGTGGAGTGAACGAGCCGGGTCTGAAGCGACTAAGAGCATTGCTACTCTCCCCATCCCTGGACGGGATGCTATTCCATCGCAGAACAGTTGTTACTTTCTACACGGGAAGAGTAGACTGCGCGCAGTGGGAGATCCGCGAGCCGTGAAGAACGAGGGCGCTCGCCGCTCGGATACCCCCTATTTTTCGCGCTCACTCTAGTATCCCTGAAGAAAATTAACGACTGCTCGCAGTCTACGGGAGGAGTGAATCAGCAAGGGAGGAACTACTTTCTAGCACCAAGAAAAACTTTCTGAACACGTACCAAACAGCTACCTCAATTCCTTAGTCCAATAAGCGCCCAGATCGCTTGTTTCAAATTATGTTTTTGAAAATCAATAAACTAGCATGAATTTTGGATAATTTGTTGTACTGGACCTACCTCGTACTCAGGCGCTTCCGAGGTTTTAGTCTACGGGAAGGCGTCACAGAGATCGCAAGGCATCAAGGGAAGGCTTGACCCTTGCATTTTCCTAAAATCTCGCATAGAAAATGAAAAGTCTGGGTTCGTGGCAGGTGCTTGACAGTAAAGTTGCAGCTACGACCGCCTTTTCCTACATCAGTAGTACTGTATGATTGGTTAGGGTGAGGACAAAGCACACGTTTCCGATTTTATGCCAGTAAGGAGGAAAATATCTTTTTCATGTTTATCGCAATTAAGTTTTGCTTTGTCTTTGAAGTAGGAGATCGTGTTTATGATGGATAATTATTTTCGAATTCTGTCATTGTAGACTTGTCCGTCCCCTGAAATCAAAGGAGACTGGGGAAGAAAGAACACATGTGTCATTTGAAGGAAGACCTGAGCATGGTAAGTGTTACATTAACATTCAATTCCCATGGACGCTTCGGTAACTCCTCGTTTATTGCCTCTGTCTTTAATTTGAAAAATGGGCACGCTAAGGCGTTCTTGTTTGGCTTCATCTCGGTCCGACTTTCTTCGCCGATGATATAATTGATGAAAAAAAAACCCCGTTATTTGTCGAAATAGGGCCTTCAAAGAAACAGAGACAAACAAACAACTTCGGCCAGTCATAAAAACAGGTGAAGAACCATTCTAGGTTTCGAACCCGGGACGTTTCGACTTAAAATCCCGCGTCATAACACTTCGCCACGCACCACTGAATAACTGAAGAAACTAAACGTATTTACCGCAGAAAATACAGGAAACCACAAACATGACAGATGACTCAGTACTGCTTTGTAGCCTAATGATTGGAAGAGACATTACGCTAGGCATAAATAGGTTCCTCTTGTAGACGCTTGTTTTCAGTATTTTAGGGTGCAACTTCCGAGCCCTTCCTGGAAAGTTGAATAGAGGTGTAAGTTTTGGTTTTCATTCTATTTCAGGTGATTTTGACATCAAAGAAGTTCTGAATTCCACCTACTTCTTCTGTTGATTGCCAAAAGAGAGAAACACGACGGTTTCTAGAACGTCCAGAAGGTCCACTCCCTTTGCCTCGAGAAGTTAATTCAAAGTCGACTTCTTTGCATAACTTCCTAACACCACATCTTGACATATCAAGATCACGTTTCTTAATGCCTTCAACTTTCAAAGATCCAAGCAGGATCACGCCCGAGTTCGCAACTGTACCACCGCATTTGCTCCTCGATCTTGCAGGATGGCGTACTAAATTGTGCGCTCTTGAAAGACAGAATTCTGTTTCCGAGTATAGGCTGAGCCCGCAGTATTCATCGGGAAAGTGACTTATCTCTACACAACAACTTGCGAACTGTATTGCCCAAAAGCGAAAGACAACAGAAGTACTACTGTCAACAACGCGTAAGAGGCCAAGAATGGGGAAAGCCAGCTGGCCACGTCATGAATTTCGCCCCAAAATTGAATGAAAGGGAAACACGCGCCCTTTACATTCTTGGTGGAACATTTACCAAGGTTCAAGACACCGCAAAACTCTGACTGCTACTTTGGAAATGGTCATTTATTTGAAAATTTCACCCTATTAAACACTGCTGTGTGTTCATACCAAAATTAAGTCCCTCTTTGCTAATGCAATAAAATTATTGTTGCTGAATTCCGAAAGGGTGTCAGCAAAAATTCCACCATTTTACGAGACTTTTTGTGTTTTGACTATTAAGTATTGCTGTGTTCATACCCAAATTAAGCCCCTCTTTGCTACTTCAATAAAACTGTTGCTAGGGTGTCAGCAAAAAAAACCCCACCATTTTACGAGTCTTTTTGAGTTTTGATGACTAATACTAATCTGAGTTATTGAATGTTCATGGAATTAGAAAGATAAAGATATCAATGGAGAAGTAATGGTGAAAATAACTTTGGTACTATATTTTCTCGATTTAACGCAGGACTCCGAATGAACTCCAGGCTCACCTACAATAAACATGGGGTCTGTAATGTCGAGTTTTAAATTAATGCCCGCCTCTTTTCACTCCTCCGTGTGTGTGTGTTCGCCTTTTTTCTGTAAATTTGGTATGAAAAACATATCTGACATTATCTGCCAACAAAGCTGGGATTCTGTTTAACACTGCAAATTTTGGACAACCATTGTATGATCACGATGACCGACGGTTATCCGCGGCTCTGCATTTTGACAAAAAAAAGATATGTTAGGAAAAAGAGAAAAATCGAGGAAATACGCTATGTTGAAATGCAAACAGATCCAACTAAAATTCATAAAAAAAATTTACAATATAAACTTGTTATCCTCGAATTTTACCTTTGTCAGTTCGTGCCCGTAGACTTGCTCCAAGTCCCTCGTATTTTCTTATAATGGACAAAAAAAAGTTGATTACAGTGCGGAGATAAGAGATGAAACGCGCGTTCGTCTATAGCGCGATAATTTTTTTTTTCACGCGCGCCATGCATATCAGTGAAGTCTACGATAAGCCCGGGCCAAACGGAGTCGCAAGTTATCGTGAATGGAAATGCAAGCTTGCGTTGACTTGCGGCTGCTTGCGTTTGGAGGGCCAAACGGGGAAAAACTTGCGTTCACTTGCGTGCAAATTTGAGCTCGATCAAAGTAAACGCAAGTCATCGCAAGTACACGCAAAGTCATGGCCAAACGGAGTAGCAAGTTAATGTAAGTTTTCAACTTGCGATAACTTGGGTTTGGCCCGGGCTATATGAGCTTATTATGAAGGTACGTTATGAAAAAGGATGAAGAAAATCAGCGTCGTTTAATCGAGAAAATACGGTATGTTGAAATGCAAACAGATCTAACTAAAATTCACAAAGAAATTTCACAACTCATTGTCCTCGAATTGTACTTGTGTCAGCCCGTGCCCGTAGACTTGCTCCAAGTCTCTCGTGTTTTCTTATAAAGGACGAAAACAATGATTACCGTGCGGAGATAAGGGATAACACGTGCGTTCGTGTAAAGCGTGCGATAATTTAGTTCACGCGCGATACATATCAGTTAAGTCTACGGTACGATACGAGCATGCTCCGAAGAAACAGCCGCCATTTTCAGGACTCACGCGCATGGACAACGCGCGCGCCTTCCATAATCAGAACGAGCGACTTGGAGCAAGTCTACAGTACTAGGTTTGTTTCTTTACGTTCGGGTTCCTTGCCTAGGTAAAAACTTCATTTATACACGCTTGCCCCTTTGTCATTGATATGACAAACGAGGTGTTTACATACATGTAGTACCGGTTCGATTTTCAAACCCGCACAAGTTCGTCTCCGTTACCTCTTGTGGCTCTGCATTCGTTTACAGGATATCGATCTAAACGCTCATCTTCAAACGAGTCGTACCGGTGCGAGTTAACCTCAGTCGCTATACCCGATTGAGATTCTCATTCCGGAACGTAGCGTAGACTCGCAGCGGCATGTATCGCCCGTTCGTTTCATATTCCTTTTTTTTTAAAGAATTCGTTCCACAAATTTGTAAAATGGTTTATGTAGAGGGGGAATGAAAATCGTACCGGTGTCTATCATGTAAACTCCCCCTAAGGCGCTTTATCAGAACTTCACTGTTCCTTCTTGTCTTCTTTCTTCGCCTCTTCTTCGTTTCCTTGTTTCTTTTCGTCCGATTTCTTTTCAATTTTTCCGTCATTTCCTTGTTCCTTTTCGTCTTTTTTATTTTCGTTGCCTTTATTTCCCTCGTCACTTTTGCCTTGTTCTTTGCTGCAACGGATATAGTTTATCATATTGCAAAGTAATAAGGAACAGGATTGGCGTGGGGTGCCAACCTCGGACTCGGTGTCAAAAATGTGAGCTGCGTAAGTTTGTTTTGGACTCTCGCCTTTCAAATAAAAAATAGTAGCCCTGCTGATCTGTTGAAAACAGACTACCTCGAGAAACGAGGAGTCGAGTGTTGGAAAATATCCCCCTTTAATTTAGCGTACTTTTACTGTCCAAGCCGGTTTATCCTTTCATCCCCCCCTCCCCCCAGGAGTTAAAACGTGAATCATGAGATGCTCTGTGGATGATGAAATCAGAACGCTAGAACGTTTTATCATTCAAGTGAAAGCTTCTAGCTTTTGCGTCTCTGTGAATGTAATCCTTAAATGAGCCACTGAACAGTGCTTTACCGTGGTACCATTTACTATGTGCTGTAAAAAGTGGTAGTTTTAAGTTTTGACTGTGGACAACATTCAGAGTGTGAATACTCAACTGAACGCTACCGAGCCGTATTTTCCTGTGGTATTGTTCATTTAGCTGAACAAGGTGGTTCTTAAGTTTGACTTTGTAGATGAAATCATAAAGTGTGATCATTCAAATGATAACCACTGAGCAGCGTTAAACTTTTGAGCCTGTTAATGAAATTTTGAAGTGTGATCATTCAAACGAAAACTACTGAGCAGTGTTTTCCTGTGGTACTGTTCAAGCTATATACGAGGATTCAAACTCTTGAGCCTGTTGATGAAATCGAACTGTAAATGGTTTGAACCCAAGAGTCATATCATAAGTAGGTGAATTATGATCGTACAGGTGAGTGTAGTCCTGAGAAGGACTGTTTGTGATGACATTGACTGACGATTCACAGTTCACTTGACTCTGATGATGACTTCCACTCAGGATGTCGAAACGTCAGTCAATGTCACCACAAACAGTCCTTCTCAGGACTACACTCACCCGGACCATCATAATTTACCGACTTATGTTGATGAAATCTTAAAGTCTGACCATTTAATGAATTTCAAAGCTACTGGGCATTGACTCGCTGTGGGCTGTTTGTTTTCGTGAAGATTTTAATTACTTTAATTTTTATCCCGAACGTTCATTTACCCTTGATCCTGTGCGGGCTGTGGTGGGCATGCTTGAGTATTGCACTCCTGTGACTCCATAGAAGGTCCCAGGCCCTCGCAGTTCCTTCCACCGTTAGCCGGTTTCGGGTTGGTGCATTCACGTGATCTCTCTTGAACGCCTCCCCCACACGTCACAGTACATTCACTGAGGTCAGTCCACTCTGAGTATCCACCATCAACTGCAAAAGTAACAGCAATTGAATTGTGTTGTTCCAGAAAATATCCACACTCCCCCAAGGAGGGTTTTTTTGGTTTGAACCCCACCCGCTCATCTGGAAATTCCAGTTTAGACTCATACTTAGGTAGGGGGGCAGTGGGCTAACGGAGAGGCAAAAGGGGTGCCTTTTTTGCGCTTGCAGTATACTTTTACTTTTTAGTATTTTTTATTTAAGGGTCTCCAGAATATACCGCAAACTGAAAAAGAAGCCAAGTCTAAGTAATAAAAATGTGAGCAAAATTAGGCAGAAATAACAACGTGAAAATATGAGAAAGCTTGGAGGCTTTGAGTGACTATAATACTGTGAAGATTATTTTCGAAGTATAAAAGAGGTGTCAGTAATATTTGGTCAGGGTATATAAAAGGGGTACCATTTCGATAAGGATTAGTATTTTAAAGGGTAAGGGTTTGAAATTCGGAGCAGAGCCTCCCTGTAAAAACCTTTAATAAGTAACCCTCAGGAAACTCATCCTTACCTGGACAAGGTTCCTCGCTACAAGACTGTGTTTCCACATTTGTTCCCAGTTCTTGCTCCTCACATGTCTTACCACCATACTTGGGTTCAGGTTGGTCACACTTACGCTCTCTCTGCTTCACTCCACCCCCGCAAGTCACTGAGCATTCACCAAACTCACCCCATGGTCCATAACCGCCATTAACTGCAAAAGGAATTTGCTTTACTTTAAAATAACAGTTTTAATATTGTTGTGGAAAAAAGGTTTATATGATGGTTATCAACTTTACACAGACAACTTGAGCTTCTAGTCTAACCAAGTGAAATTGGGTATGATCATTTTTTTTTAAATTGTATCCTTTTAAAATATCAATATCCTTTGATAAGATATGGGAGTAGAAGGCTTAAGATAAATAAGCAGCAAGATTTTTTTTCAATTAGTCTATGACTTATTATTAACACGTAAAAGTCTCAAAAAGGTTAAAAAAGGTATCATCTTGATGACTGTTTATTGTAAGTAATGTATGTAAGTATTTTTATAATTATATTATTTTAATAAGCCTTAGAATTAAAGTGCCTATGAAGTAAAAACTAAGTTAAGCTTATTTGAAAGGCCTTTCAAAATAAAGAAAAAAGATGTATTCTTTTTTGTAATATCTTCTCTCATTCTAGAGATATTCAGGTTAAAAGAAAACAAGTGATGACATTATCAGTGGTTACAGCGTGTAGACAAATCACAAAATCAAGAATATCTCTGGAAATATAGAGGCATTGTAACTGAAACTTGGCACTAGTAATGTACATACCTTAATGCATACGGCGATTTTGCCATGACAATGGCTAAGCTTCCAGGCCTCTTTCTTGGAAGAATGACAGTTACCCTTTTCAGGCTTTACAGGCATTGTCCACTCCTTAATTGTTGATGGGGAAACTAAGCACCATATTGGCATAATGTGTGTTTAGGACAGATCCTTGTTTCACTCCTTATAGAGTCACAAATGGTAATATTTAGTTCAAAGCTGAAAGAGACTGGAGCCAAGATTGTTGCCATGGCAACAACACTATATATCTCACCTTGTGTCTTTCTTCACGCACAATATTGGTGCCAAGTTTCAGTTTCCTTTACCCATTCTTTCCAGAGATATTCATTTTGGGATTTGTCTTAATGCTGTAACCACTTATGATGTCATCAATTTCTAATTTGCACAATACAAAAACTTGAATTACTTTGGAATGAGTGAAGATATTGCAGAACTGAAAGAAAACACCACCCTTCTACATCTTGAAAGGCCTTTCAAATAAGCTTAACTTAGTTTTCACTTCATAAGCAGGTTAGAGTCATTTTATGATAAAATAAGTTAGTCGTTTATTTTTAAAAATTAAATAGAGATGAAATAAAAATATTAGTGCAGGTTTTTTTGGTACCACCATCACCCCTAAAGGGCCTTTGTTCAAGCGACTGAAATGGGACAGTCTCACCAGGACAACTCTCCATTTCACATGCTTTGGTTTCAATGCTTGGTCCAAGTTCTAACTTGTCACAGCTCAGTCCTCCAAACATTGGTTCAGGGCTGTCACATCTGCGCTCTCGCTGTTGTACTCCCTCACCACAAGTTACTGAACATTCACCAAAGTTTGACCAAGCACCATAGCCACCATCAACTGTGTGTAAATTGTTTTGTACATTTAACTCTAAGGGTCATTCCACAGTATCTTGGTACCTTAATTTGGTACCAGTTTTTAAAATGTCTTCAAATGAGCCTCAACAATAGTTTAAAATGTAGTGCAGTGTTGTAACTTTACTTAACATGAAAGATTTTGCATTCACAGGATGTCGTTGATGTTGTTGCATAAACTGCAAAAAATGTTATGTGACTGCTAAGTGAGGATTCTTCTCCTTCTTCGCCTCTTTGAGGACAAATTTATCCATACTATAAACCGCAAATGACGCAGGTGTGGAATGCCTGGAGGTTTAAAATCGCTCGCAAAAGAAGCGGCATGTTTTTGTTGATGTTTAGGAGAAAAACTGCTTCAAAATAATCAATCTCTTTGGCTTTTATGTTTGTGAGGAAGGAAAGCAGCTGCTTTATCACTAATATTAGGCCTTTTTTCTGTTTTATGCAGAAAATGCACTAAAGATGCGGAGGATGCAGACGTTAGCGAATTATGCAGATCCACACCACCGCATCCTGTCAGATACCCAGATTACATAATGAGCACACAGATTTCAACCAGTTAAAAGTCCAGAAGTATTAATCAAAAGCTGGAATTTTCATACTTTAGCAAAAACTAGGCCTTTAAAAGAGCTATGTATATGTGGTAGACGTACATATTTGTATTAAGCTCAAAAATGCAGGCAACAGACAGAATCCTAGTCCTTGTTTTCTTGTTTAAAGCAGTTGAGATTGTTTAGAGCAGTTGGTTCTCACCTTGCTCTGAGTGTTTTTTTTTTTTTGTTTTTCTCTGGTTAGCTGTGGTTTCATTACAAGGTAGCAACCAGCTCAGATTTTGACAGTCATTTGAGCCTAATTAAAATGTTGCATTTTTTTTGTCATGATTGTCAGTTAAATACTTACAAAAAATTGCCTCTAGTTGGTTGCCTATTTGCTCCATTCCAACTACTTCAAAAGCTTTTGATATCCTTAGGTTAGATAGATCTATTTCTTCTTCCTCCTCAAAAACAAATTTCCCAATGCCAATTTGATCTGAATATAAGGGGTATGCGTATATAATACAGTGCAACCTCGATTTAACGAAGTGCCAAGGGACTGGGAAATTGGTTTGTTATGTCAGGGGTTCATTATATTGAGGTTCCTTACTACATACTTCCTTCCTACATTACACTATTACTGGGCTGAAAAGTATCATTTGTTATACTGAGGACTTCATTATATTAGAGATTCGTTAAATCGAGATTCCACTGTATACTGAATGATTTATACAAGTTGGTATGGTTGCTTTTTTCACTGGGTGCTTTAAGACCACACTACACTGTATAATAATGACAGAAACAATTTATGTGTAAAATTGTTTCAAGATATTATTAATATGTACATGTACTTATTGATTGAGTGGGAGGGCCAAATGGGAAAATATTTAGCTCCACAAAACAGTGTATGAATATTATAACGTAGCAAAGTCCTTGTACCAAAGAGCCAACAATTTCCCAATCCAGCCTGGCCTACATGTAACTCAGTAGTGAGTAAGTATTTTGTCACAAGCCTACATTGAATGCAAAATTGTGAAAAGATCAAATGATAGAGAAAACTTAGTGGAAGTCAAACTGCACTCACAGTGCGGACCGGTGCATGTCAACCCATCGGGCCCTACAGACATCAGCTAGCCAATTTGTTTTCTGTAGCAGCAGGTTATAAATATTTTATGTGATTATTTAATAGAGATATTACAAAGAAAACCATGACCATACCTGGACAAGGGAGCATGTTACATTTAAATGTTTGAATATCTTCTCCAAGGATGCTGCAGTTGAGGCCAGTAAACCTTGGCGCAGGGTTGTCACATTTCCGTGTCCGGAACCGCGTCCCTGTTCCACAGGTCTTAGTACACTGTGTGAACACCGTCCATTCAGAGTAGCCTCCATCAACTAACAAAAGTTTATTAATAATGAATGATTAGAGGAAGCAGTCCATAATGTGTACGTCCCATCCCCCCTCCCCTTCCAGCTCAGCCCGCCCCCTTCCTCAGGCTTCTTAGTTAGTGGGTGTTCGCTGAGAGAGACTCTGGGTTAATGGAAATGTTACCGCAGGAATCCTGCAGTTCAACTCATCACCCAACAATACGAGGGCAATGATCACAAGATCACTCCTGCAAAGGCTCCTGGGATACCCCACGTGAGTTGATGGCAGAGGAATGCTGATCAGCTAAGAATTCTAATTCAGCATCAAGGCAATGGCTGCGAGTTTAACTTAGCATAAATTACTTTTACCCCGATTAACAATTCTTAGTTTTGTTACAGTCAACAGCCAGTCAACTGCCAATAAAAAAAATTCAAAATTTTTTGCATCTACCCCCGAGTCTCTCCCGGCGACCACTCACTGACCAAAAAGCCTGAGGACTCTGGGTATGAGAGTGCCTCAGCTCAAGTTCATATTGCAGACCGACAAAAAAAATTTGATTGTATTCACACGTCCTGTACATGTACGTGAGTTGTTTTTATCACCTTTGGCCAGGCTGGTTAGTGCAAACCTGGCTGATTGACTTCCCTCACACAATCAAACTTATTTTGAAGAGATTTGGTTATGAAGCCATGTTGAAAACTCAACCCCTTGCCCCGGCCTACCCCCCCTCCCCCCCCCCCTCATTTGCCATGTCATCTGCCTCAAGTGTGAAATGTGTATATCAAATCATTAAATGAAAGGCTTATTACATGTATATTTATTTAAGCTTTGAATCCTTATGATTTGATTAAGCCTGTAGGGGAAATTGTGTACGTATTGAAGTGAATTTCTGGAGAAATTAGTCAATTGCTTTTCATACAAGCTTATAAACCACCAGCGAATTTCAGTCTCTCATACTCAGCGTGTGTTCATCTGAATTGTTGCCCCTTACGTGCATTGAACAGAGTGAATTTGATTTGTTAGAGTCCTGTACCAATAAATCTTTAGAGTATTGTTAAGCTTGTTTGTTCTCCCCAAAAATAAGCTCACATGGATTTATTGAGAGTTCACTTTACTGTTTATGAAGGGCGAAGTCGTGAATTGTCACGCGGTCTTTACACATTACCAATTTAAAAGGCAAAGCACAACTACACTTACCTCTCAAAACATACCTCACAAAATTATGAGCAACAAAAATTATAGCTGCTACTAATGCTACAACTGTCAAAGTCTGCAACACATTTCGAGGCATTCTTCGAGGCTTTTTCAAAAGATTCCCAAACGGGTGCGACGTGATCAGAAAATTCAGCAGCAACGGGTGAAGTGCCTCGTGTCGCTTCACAAAAAATAACTCCCTTGTTGTTGAATATATTACTACTTACCCTTGACGTGTTAACGTGTTCCATTTGGTTTTCGGTTCCCTGAACAACCAAAAGTTTGTTGAAAAAATTTGCAGAAAATATCAAGAAGAATGACAACAAACTTGGTTCCAGGCTCACCTGACGGGGGCAGCCTAGAAACTAATTTTCTGCGTATTGCCACTGACAACGTTTGGGTAATGCCGTCTCAGGGTCTCAGGGTGGATATGGAAATCATCCGAAGACCAGCTACTAAAAGAGTTGTGTTCTTACTGGGTCCATCATTCTCTCGAAATCCCTGTAGTTTAAAGGATACGTTAAGGCTTTTGTGTAGAAACATGTCTATGAAAGCTGTTGTAGTGGAGGAATTTGGCGACTCGTCTAAACTGAAGTTCTGCGACGTGACAAAACCAGTTCCCGCCGAAGGCGAGGTATGAGACTGCTAGCAGTCTCTTTCTGGGTAGTCGAGAGGGCGCGCGAAATAGCCTCTCAACGATGTTGCCCCTATGTTAGACTCATTTTAGTTTTACAACACTGGTCCAGTCTTTTTAGATTGCAGTTTAATACGAGCTACATGTGTAATACCCAAACATGGACATTTCCTATGACAGCCAACCGCTCGCAGCTGAAAGAAACCCTGAGCTCGCAGTTGCAAGAAACCCTGTGTCTTTGAGAAATAGCCTAAAATGGATTAAGCTTATGATTTGTTCTGCGCTTGAGAAAATTACTCGATTTCTTCATCTTGATTAGAAACATTTTGTATGGGTAGTATAAATTGATCTCAGTGGGCAAAAAAGAGCCGGAGTGGGTGCGGGAGGTGGGAGGGTGTGGGGGGGGGGTGTGGGTATCGTTAATGATCATTAAAGTGGGTGAGTAAAGTGAAAAGGGCATATAAATATATGTAAAATGATTCAAGTGAGAAATACATACTAATTTCAAAATACAACAAACTCTCAAAAGAAATGTTAAACAAAGGAAAACACAAATTTTTGGGAAATTCTTATTTACGTATTTCCCTCTTAGTAAATACATGGACCGTTGTAAAAGTTGTGTTTTTCCTGAAACTATCCATGCTCCCCTATATGGAAGTTCTTTGGAGATTCCTAAGGGGAGGGGGGTTTTAAAAGCCAGACTATTAGAAGAAAAGTATGAAGGCAAGCTAAACTGAAATTTCTTGGGGGGTGTTGGTCTGCAAAGCAAAAAAAACCTTCTGTGATGGGAGTATCCATGGATACTTTCTGGAACCTCACATTCAAGTAATTGTCAATTAATGGCAACTGATGATGATGGGACTCCCCTTGGAACCTACCTTGGGTACCAGAGGGTTTTTCTCTAGCTGCAGGCAAAATCAGCCGGAAGCCGAATAAACTGCAAGCGGAAACTGCGCAAGAAAAGCCTCTGGCTCCCAGGGTAATTAGAACCTGTCTAATAAACTCAAGAGTGCTATCTTGTTGGCTAGTAAACAGTAATTAAAATATGCACATAAATTAATTTTTTTAAATATATTATGAGACAGGTAATATTTTTGCTTTTTTCTTCTTATAAGGTTTTAGTGAAGAATCATGTGTGCGGTCTGAACTACCTTGATGTCGTCATAAGGAAGGGCATGATCTCTTTAGACAGACTAGGATCTACGTTTCCCATCACAGTGGGTGTTGAAGCTGCTGGGACAGTAGAAAAGCTTGGTGATAAAGTGGATGGTTTTGCTGTAGGAGAGAGAGTCGCATATGCATTTGTTGGATCTGGTGAGTTAGGTCCAGTTTCCAAGTTAGAAGTGGATGCAGTCTCAGAGTGGATGCAGTCCTCTCTTTTCATTATTATAAGTGATGGTATTGGTGACTTATTTTTCCAGGTATTAACATATTAAGTAACTATTTTGTTTAATTTATTTGTTTGTGTGTATAATTCAGTGAGTGTGTTAAGAGGGTTTGTTGGAAAGTTTATGGTTCACTTTGATGAGCAGGCACAATTCACACAATCTTGTTTTGTAATGACAAGTGCATGTTATAAGTAAAAGTAAAGTCTTGGTTTGTAACTTATAAATAATAGTTTATTGGTAAAATCATCATGCTTAAAAGCGAATTGCAAAATTACTGCAAAAAAATATTTCAAAAACTTTGCAAACTTCACTGTAAATGACAACCTTACTCCAAGGGTAATTTTCTCCAAGAGTACAGAGTTGAATATTTTCTGCTTCGACCATGCGGTGTGACATTTTCTCCACATTGGGCAATTCCAGAAAATATCCATACCATACCACGGCTTCCATATTTTGACCCCCCCCCCCGCCTGCCTTCGGAATTTCCAACATGCATTATCCCCCTATGCCCTCGGATTTCCATAATCATAACCCCCCCCCCCCTTCCCGTTTCCATTTTCCATTTTTTTGTCAAACCCTTTGGAATTACCTGCAGGGTTTGATAATATGCCCAATTTGGCTTATTTTATGGAAAATTATTTCAAATGACTCTACTTCTGTTCAGTAGAGCTGGTTATTGAGGGCATCACTATGACTCCGGAAGTTCTGGAGTGAAAATTTAAAAAAATATTAAAAGTTTTCTCCTTACCGCTGTTCAACAGATGCAACCTACATTAACTTTACATTGCCCCAAACTGGTACAGAACATTAAATAAGAATATCGTGTGATGTACGTGTGTACACTTGGAAGATATTACAATCGAGTGTATTTTCATTTCCGTCATCTTGAATTTGAGCTATCGGGGTCAGCAGTCGCTCCCAATCCCACGAGCTTCAAAAATGGCATCCTCGGTCAAAAAGACCATGTTTCGCACTGAAATGGACAAAATAATTTATGAGGCCACTTTGACAAGAGAAAAAAAGAACAATGTTTTGTAGCATGTGCGAGAATTGAAAAATGGAGAGTCTACATGTAAAAGACGTAAAAGAAAAGATGGACTATTCATGTCGTGAGCGTGGGTCAAAGACGTAAAAGGTTCTTAAAACCTGTCAAATGTTACTTTATACTCGTATTCCAGAGACCACTTTATTGTGTTATTTGACACATTACACAAAAAATAAATCTTTCATACTTTAGCCGAAACGGAAATGGTATGATTATTAAATTTACTTAATGGGCCATTTCCCGAATTTGCACAAAGTACAAAATCCAGCAGGTGTCCTTAGAAACGAGGGAATGGCGCAAGTTTTCGCTGTTCATGCGACGGGAGTACAAGAAATGTACAAGTAGTAAGAAACAAAGATTTTTCCTATTTTATTAATCTGATAAGAAATTCATCAGCGTTAAGGCCTCAGGAGCTTGATGTACAACTCACGTTTTGTCGGTTTTCTTCTGCAAATGAACACCAACACATGTCTGATCGATCGATGCTTTTCTTGTATGCTGCTGCAGCAGTGTCGTCAGTCCGTGCTTTATTTGCGAACTGATTTTAAAAGTCCATAAAATTAGCATTTTCAAGGAATACACTCTTGTCTGTCTCCTGTGGAAATCCCAGATCTAAAACCCCCCCATGTCTTCGGAATTCCAATCATAAGTATCCCCCCATGCCTTCAGATTTCCAGTTCAAAGAACCCTCCCTTGCCCTCGGAATTCCGAAAAGCCGTCCGTGGTATGGTATAAGTATTTTCTGGAATCGCCCATTTCCCCCTTTAAACATTCTCAGTCAGCCTCTACATTGGATCTCCTTCTACAGCTCTAGAAATACATTTTAAATTCTGAGAGTGGTAAACTTTCAGGGCATGAAAAAGTTCAAAACAGTAATAACATTTGACTCCCCAGGTAGATTTACAAAATGGTCTGAAGAAGGTGTGCATTGCACATCCAGAGGTGGCTATCTGTGTACAAACTGCTGAATATCTGTCCTGTATTGGTGACAGATATTGGGGCCTTTCTGGCCATATATGGGCTTAGAGAAAAAGGATGATTAATAACTGTGATTATTTTTTTTGGCCAGGAGCACATGCTGAGTACACCAAGCTGCCTGCTTCAAGACTTGTGAAAATTCCTCCTTCAGTAAGTTATGAGCAAGCAGCTACAGCAATGATACAAGGAATGACTGCACATTACCTCGTGCATACAACAGGCCGAGTTAAGCCTGGGACCAAGGTCTTGGTACATGCTGCTGCTGGGGGGACTGGGTCCTTGGTGTGTCAAGTGGCAAAGAATGCTGGTAAAATGTTCAATTAAAACACTTCCGATTTTCACCCAAGTGTTAAATTTCCAAGTTGAAATCTCTCACACAGGGGTGGGGGACACTCCAAGTCACTTCACCTACAGAGTTATCTTTAGAGTTGTTGTCCATAAGGGGCCATTACCCATTGAATTTCACAAATACCCACAGATTTGTGACTAATATTTTAGAGTAGGTAGGAAGATAAAAAAATTAAAATTTAAGACAGACAATTTTTTCCTAAGCCTTATCTCTGTGAAATCCTCAGCCCTTGGCTCTTATTGGTAAAGCTGTGACTTGACCTTTCACCTTGGCCTTGACTGTGACTGAGAAACACTAACAGAAGGCTGTGATGGTGATAAGTGACTCTTAGTTGTTTCATACAGGAGCCTTTGTGATTGGAACAACCAGCACTGAGGCCAAAGCAGCAAAAGCGAGGGAGGCTGGTGCAGATGAGGTCATCCTTTACTCACAGAAAGATTTTGTGGAAGAAGTGAACAGGATCAC
>Ga0126336_10000300_pt1 | contig 18134 bp, 8 predicted proteins | sample SidCmetagenome_FD_92530 | JGI IMG/M metagenome (GOLD analysis project Ga0126336, IMG submission 92530) | Coral microbial communities from El Islote,Puerto Morelos, Mexico - Siderastrea C C metagenome | ecosystem: Host-associated > Invertebrates > Cnidaria > Coral | place: El Islote,Puerto... | reverse complement strand
TGATTTAGTTTACACTCACCACATCAGGGTTATGATTCCAAAATGATTTTAACAGAACACCTGAGATCAGAATTATGATTTAGAGACGATGTTTTGTTATTCATAGAATCCGGGTTATGATTCTACAAATGATGCTATGTGTGCACAACAGTTCATGGCTCTGATTATGATATGGTTTCATTTGTCGTGATCACATCATGTTATGATTTGTGAATGGTTCTATTTAACAATTAGATGATGAGCTTGAGATTGCTATCGTGTGATAGTTGATGAGGCCGAAGGCCGAATCAACTATCACGCATAGAAATCGAGAGCGAATAATCTAATTGTTTTAGTACAAATCTCGATTGATATACCACGAAAGTGAAAAGTATTACTTAATTGCATTGTTGTTTTGAAGTATAAGACTGCGCCTGCCACTCACCTTTTCGCTACTCACTATCTATCACCAGAAAGTCATAAGTCCTAATGAGTTTCTGCTATCACGGAATAGATAGCGAGTAGGATAGAACGCTATTAGATTTATACTAATAGTCAATAGAATCATCACACGAATCGTTATGGATGATTCTCCTGTGATATGCCGCCAAGTTCAGTTGATGAAATACAGACTGAGAGAAAGACGAAAAAGAAAAAGAAATACTCACCGAGAATGGAGGACCGTAGAAAAAGACGACTTCTGGTTGCATAATTGCTGTTATGTCCAGTCTACGTTCTTCAAACTAAAATACGAGTGCATTATAAACAAAAAAGCTGATAAAGCCCTGAAATCTTCGGCCGAGATCTTCAAAATTCCCTCTATTTGACCAGCGGTTCGAACGACACTGACTCACTTGTGTGGTCACGTCGTGTAAGATACGTGAACGATAAAACAATACAATTTTATTTGCCTCGTTGCAGGAAAGTTTGAAGTAACTTTTCGTCCAAAACTGAGTTTCTAGTGTTTCATCTCAAATAACGCGAATTAAATCTGAAATTAGGAGCAGAACTGTCTGGACAAAAACGTGAGACCTCCTGGCAAATCAATACCAGCCGGAATCAGGGACTGAGAATTCTAGTACAGCTGCATGGCTTGGAACTGCATGTATGGGCGGCGAATGGTAAATTCGAGACTTTGTGAGATGGCGAGATGATCATTTTCTTGTGCGAGCCCGACACCCTTTTAATTTTTAAATTGCGAGACCGAGACCAAAACTTTTTAGGACATAAAAATTCGAACCCTACTCTTTCAGATCAGGGTAACTAAGGATGATACCTAAGCACATCAGAACTTCAAGAAAAGTCAAGACTCTAGGCGGATTCGCAAAAAAAAAAATCGAGATCCAGAGACGGTTTGGGCGAAAAAAATCGAGACTCCGATCCGAGACTGTTTTGACTGATGAAAAATCGAGACTCCAAAATGCAAAGAATCGCTCAAAAAACGAGTCAGCGAGACTGCGAAACGCTTACAATTCAGCTGCAATTTGGCGAGCCTCCTCATTTTTGGTAAGATCATTCGCCAACCCTAACTGTTGATCCTTTTAATCTGCCAACTCCGCGTTCACACTAAGGGAATCGGGTATCCTGCATTAAGAAGGCATCTTCGGGGAATGCTCTGGTTTTCCTTACTGAAGCAGATTCCCCTGCCACGCAAGTTAGATTGTTTGGTTGGTTTTATTTGGTTTGGTGTGCAGTGTCATTCTAATGAACATTGGACACAATAAGGGAAATGATGCGTCTCCCAGTTGTCTTACAGTGAAACTGATCCAAATTTCTCATAATACTGAGTTCACACAGGATGCAAAAAATAAACAGTTTTTCGTTTTGAGTGAGAAAGACCCTCAAAAAATACACGTATTCTACACTTCGACTAGCAGCTAGTTCTAACCCCATACAAAATAGGCGGGGAAGCATGCGTTATCCTCTCTTTGATCACCTTATCGCGCGTGAAGAAAGGAAACCAGTCCATGCCACTTGCGTGTTGCAAGCACCTTAGCGCGCGCTAGCGCTGCAACGGTTCTAATCGCGAATATCGGTTTAAATGACGCTAACTAAGAGATTACAATCTCCTGTGCTACCGTGATAATAACAAAACCTTTTAAGGAAGAAAAAGGCCGCATCCTTGAAGGTTAGTGTGACTGCATATTTCATGTCAAAATGACGATAGTCAGAGTCGGTTGTCAATGTATTCTGCTTTTGGCTTCATTAGGCAAAAAGCTTCAGCAATTTGCGATGGTGAAAATTGGTGGAGCTCCAACTGAAGAACGATGGAATGAACTAACTCAAGAGCAAGTCAAATCTTTGGTTTTTGAAATCAACTTAGAGGTAAACAAGGTTGTAGCAGAAATGGAGATTAAACTAGAACTTCTGACACTTAAATCGGAGGTCCACGGGTGGTATAATCTCGCTCCGAGTTTTTTGAGAAGATTGAATGTTCTTCGCGAGTGTTTTCCGCCATACTCTGCCGAGAGCTACAGATATATGGAGGGACTACTGCATAAAAATATTCTAAAAGAATTTAAGGAGTTCAACAAAAGGAAGAACTACCAGGACCGGTATTTGAAATTAAAAGCCGAGCTTTTAGCCCTTGAAAGATTTCTTTTAGAAAAAACTCCAGTTAGAAAGAAACATGAAGAAACTGCAAAGCAACTCAGAGAACTCAAAACACAGATTGACTCCGATCGTGAGTTTCTTAAAGAGGCGAAAACTAGCATTAAAGATATTACTAGTGCAATAGTCCGGGAGAAGAAAGCTATGCAACGTGATGTCACGCAGATGAAAAGAAACAACGCGAACGCGGCTCACAGATTGAGCAAGCTGAGAGAGACACTGAAACAGAAAGAAGCGTTACTGAAAGAGACCACGGAACAGAGGCAAAAGGAAGAAGACGAGCTACTAAGAGAGCGTCAAGAAAACAAGAAGCTGCTTCAGATTCTGAATGAACACACAGCGCCACTAAGGCTGAAGTAAGACAAAGTTTGTAAGAAACTAATGAATAAAACTATTGTAACCGTCTGTACGGTGGTGTGTTCTTCTTTCCCCTCGTAACTCTGGTTTTAGGCGTTTCAAAGGAGCTTTAAACAATTGACTACCGTCACTAAAAAACTAGCCAGAAACTAAAATTACGTACTGTTTGGCTTCTATTGAAAAAATTATAATTATAACGAGTTTGTGGCATCAGAGTAATCAAAAACTTATGTCGCCAGTGGGTAACAACAGGTATCAGTCTTACGAAATTAAAAATATTGAGTGTCTCGCCGCATCCTTTGGTGCAAATAGTAACCGGCGGTGGCGCGGCAAGAAGAAACTTAACCTTGAAAATTAAACTCAAACTTATGTTGCTAGTGGGTACTAGAGCAGCTCCCTACTACGCTTAACAAAAAATAGTCCAAACGTCACACTATAGGATACATCGTTACCGAAAACTACCACGGAATAAAGCAAACAAAGAGAATTAGAGATCAGCGTTCTTCAAAAGAGAGAGTCCACAAAACAAGACACCGCAGAAAACAAGAACATGTTCTGACAAGACTCTTGGTCCTGACTGAAACACGGCGTAACAAACTGTTTAATAAAAAAAGGTTTGCAAGTCGATTATAGGATAAAAATGGTAATACAGTGAAATTTTCTATCTAATTTGTATATTATTTACAAGTGACTGTACTAAAAGATTATCATTTAAGTAAAATTCATTTCGTATCCACATGTGAAATTACACAGAAGCGACCCTTGTAAGTCGAAAACTGTTAGAAATGCTGTTGGTTTTCGTCCTGTCATGTCAATTCTGAAGTCGCTGGGACTCAAAGGCTCACAACAAGACACACAAAGTAAAGCTGAAATTACATCCCAACTGAAATGCTTCCGGGAAAAATTCTACGAAAACAAACACCCAGTCAGTGAACTCTGTTGCCTGGTAGGAAATCACTTGAATATTACCTGAATGTACAGTAACTGTTCTTCACTTATCTGATCGACTATTGGGACTTTAATTACGTCATAAAAACCAACTAAAACTGCAGGATCACAAAAGTTTCCACAGTGACTAAATAAACCTTATTTTTCTCAAGTGTTTCCGGGAAATGTGTTCCACGCAAACATTGACAACCAGCTATGTTAAATGTTCTGTTCTTGGTCCTCTGTGATAGATCACTTATAAATTTCATGAAGACTACTATTAAACTAGCTAATCTTTCATTCGTATTCTAAAACTGACGTATACGTGGTCTTTAGTGTCTCATTTGTTAGAGTAAGCCACCATAAAGTAGCAGTTGTAAGCAGCAGCCATTAAGAAGAAAATCAGCATTAGTCGTGATTGGCATTTTGCGTCTGACATGTGGCGGATCGCTGATTTATTAAAGGCCTGGAATTTGATTTTTCCTTGAGACAATTTCATGAAGCCAATCCCAGCCTGATAATTTTGAAGGGCAACTCCGTCAAGTTCAGTAACAGTTACTTCGTAGAATTCGTTTAAATCTCTCTGAAATTTGAAGACAGGCTGCTTCAAAACAACAGGCAGAGACTTCTGATTTACCCGCTCGTGTTGGCAGTAAATACATAAAAACAGCAAACAGGCGATGAAGAAGAAAATGGGAAGAGCAATTGATCCGCCACCAGCGACAAGTGCACCGAACAGACTCGCAACACCCATCCCTCGTGCAATGTTTAACAGGTAAGGACAGTCGATGTAGGTTTTTAGCTGTTGATCCCGGAAGTAAGGTCTGCTCTGCTTGATGTAGTGGTTTGTATAAGCATGGACTGCATCTCTGACTGTTACACTAACACCAGTTTCTTCCACTTTCACCTGTCTGCAGTGAAGTCGGTCGACTTCGGTACTCTCGACAGACATGTCACTAAACTGCAAAAAAAATTGAAACACGGACGTTATACGAAACTATACTGCGTAGCAACTATGCTATTCTGTTGCAACAATGGAAAGATAAACATTGGCGCCAATGCCCCACTAATCCCCCAGTGTTTCCTGTTTCAGGAAACGTAGCTTCTAGAAGCAGCCGAAGATACGATGAAAGCCCTTCAAAACAGTTCTATGACTGATTGAGTTCCGAGAAATCTCATTTATTGCGTTGCAACTATATGTCATGTGCGGAAAACTTGGGTGTTACATGTCCATATTTTTTTTAAATGTTTGTTACTCATCTAAAGCAACAAAACCGAAACGTCTCTCGGTTACTGGAGAAATACACGCTGGTTTCACAAACATTTTTAATCAGTTTGTACAATGTATATCGCTTTATGCTTTCAGACGTTTCTTATATCCAAACGAGTTCGTGTTACTGTTTACAATAAACAAGTAAGTTCGCCTGATTGCCCAGTTCCGCTAACATGAAGTGTGCAAGCTTCTCCGATTTTGTAATACCAATTAAGCAATATTACTGATAACGATCTTGCAGGTGTTAAAGAGCGGAACAAGACTTGCACAGAGAAAGTTTACGCACATTAAAATTATTGAGTCAACCAAAAAGGATAATCGTACTCTAAGTCTTTGTCACGGAGAGAATTTGACTGATTCGCTACAATCTAGCACAATAGCCATTCTCTTACCTGTTTCAGGAAACGTAGCTTCTAGAAGCAGCCGAAGATACGACGAAAGCACTTCAAAACAGTTCTATGACTGATTGAGTTCCGAGAAATCTCATTTATTGCGTTGCAGCCGTAATTTCAAGCAGTCTGAGGTGACGTCACAACAGAGACGCGACCCCAGGATAAATGCCAAAGTGTCATGGTAATGGCGAAGTCTGATATGCATAAGCTCTTTTATTCAGCGTTCGACGTACAATCGTGACGGGCTCTATGCTCCTGTCGCGAGGAGCGTTCATAGCAACTACAACAAACAAGCAACATCAATTATAACAATTTTACCACATTTTTTCCTCTGTTCAAGATTACGCCATTTCCAAAATGCCTGTAGCCTCTGTACCAAATTGCGGCCTGGTACTCAACCTTTCCCGTGAAAATTAGTTATCATTGACTCCTGGTTTTATTAGCATGTGAAATGAAATTCATAAGTGATCATGTGAAAGGCTGTGCACCATGCCCCGCTTTGAAAACGAAGGCAGGAGTATTTCGGAATGGCCTATTCGAAACTACTTAATTTGTCTTCCCTCACGGCTACCTCCACCCCAATCCCCCTCCCCCCACCACTAATGCCCCAAGCCTTGTTAGGCTGGAATCACTTACGGCTAGTCTGCTAGCGTTCGTCTGCGCAATGCTAGCTACTGAATTTCGTCCCCCAGTTTTCTGGTCGTACTTATTTAATATACTAATCAACCGGAAGTGAATCAGTGTAGACAAAGATGGCGAAGAGGATAGAATAAAGAAGAAGCAGGTCTCGTTGAGGACTGTTAATACGCACAATGCCGTAAGCTAAGCAATCCACTATCCTAAGCAGACTTGATTCAGATACGAGCAATGTCTTTTTTGCTTGTTTTGTTAGTTTTATTTGTCGCCATATTTTTTAAATCTAGATCGTTCTTTGTTGAAAAATAACAATACGCGAAACAAAAGGCCTCCTTCGGGGGTAAAAGTAAGTGTTCAAAGAATTGCTTTTATGTTTTTTGTTTTTCACGCTGGGAAAATATAAAGCGCAAAGGTGCTACATTTGGGAACTACTTTTTGGCTTTCCTTGGCCCATATGTTTTGAATGCGTACACATTGGTGAATGCTTTAGCGAAGTTACATCCCAGACAACTGAAATGGTTTGACACTGGAATTTTGTAGGATAAGATGCCCTCTCCGACGTCAAATATTTTTGGGGTTGGATTCGGTAACGCTCCAATAATAGAGGACGATCAGTTGCTTCAGTTTTGTTTTTGCACAAAGACGAGGCTCGTCCCTTTTAATCGTAAAAAAGCCTGACTTTTGGTTAAAATGTCCTGGCAATATTCAAAAACACCACTAACCTTGCCCAACTGGCTTTCGAAAACACTAAAGAATTTAGGATAAAGGATTTTAGGGACACTAATTCAGCTCTCAAAGCTAGATCTCAAAAATCCTCAATCCACTTCTTTTGCGATAATACCTCGGACTACAAGGCGGTACTGACAAAACTGGGCTCGGAGCGAGGAAAGCGCTACACCCATGTCAAATGAGAAAGAGACAGACACACACTGACTCAGCTCCAACCGTGGACATGCTTCATAAGCTTAAAAGTAAAGTTTGTTTTTAATTTTATCAGTTACAAAGTAAAGGTCCAATGCACTTCTTCTACGCTATCACTGAAATCTTTCCATCTTAGTCCACTGGAACCATAATATAATATGTTCCAGTAAGTAAGATGCATGCTGGTCGGATGGACTTTAGGCAAAAAAACAAATCCAAAACCGTCGCCGTACAAAGAGTATTACGGCTTTAAAGAAATAGCTATTCAAGGAAACTCTTTTTGGTCAGTTTCATCAACCAAATAACTTTGCCAATAAAGACTTGTCAAAGCCACTATCAAAGCATGGATTTCCACTCCTGACTCGTACCCAGGAGGTCTGGAACAGGCAAAAGTTTGCAAGCGCGCAGAGCATGCCAGCAAGGGAAGAAGGAAAATGGTCCCTTCCCAATACTCCCCGCGCGCTAAACCACTCCCGTATTTCCCTTCCCAAAACGACTAAATAGCGACTTGGGACGACTCCCCTAAAACGTGAGATGCGATCCTGATTTATATAGCGTACTATGTACAAATGGCAGCCGTTACACAGGCACGCTTTCCTTTACAAGTTTTTATTTCTCATGTCTTAAGATCCATTATGTTCATTAGGTTACGTTTCATTTACTTATTGAAAAAATCACACCGCTTAACATCGACTTAAAATTGCCCCAAAATACAATATTCTAGCTTTCTAGGAAAATGGAAAAGGTTACTTCCAACAAAATAGAACATTCTACAAAATTAGTTTCAAGAAACATTTCATGTAGTCGCTTAGACTAGGATTATCTTGGTCTTTCCTTCCTCACTTTTCTTCCCACCAGAATGTTTAGTGGGTGCGTGCTTCACATCTGTTGCTATCAAGAGGAGATTCTGTCAAAAGATGCAAAGCAATCAATCAATCATTTCATCGATCAATCAGTCAATCAGACAGTCAGTCAGTTAGTCAATCAGACAGTCAGTCAGTTAGTCAGTCAGACAGTCAGTCAGCAAGTCAGTCAATTGATGCCGTTAATCAATCAACCAATCCACCTGCAACTAACATCGAACGGTCCAGCCCCGATTGTTAAAGGTTTTCTTACCTGACCATGCACGACTTCAGCATTTACCAGCTGTGAACCGTCCACAACAGGCAAAGGAAAGCCAACCGCAGCAATTTCTGAGAAGCAATAAAATTTGTTTACGGGCGATACGGTACCTCTAAAATACGGTTTAGAGCTTTTAACACTCAAAAGTAATTTAGTAACACCTGTTTATGCGAACCTTTGTCAAACGGTCACCGGGCCTTTACTAAGTGATACAGTAAAGTCGCAAACGAGCCAAAGTGGCCCACTCGGCCGGAGCTTATCCCGGTTTCTTGAGCATGAAGCAACCGAGAGTATCGCTACTCCCCGGGCTAAATAGGATGCTAGTCCATCGCAGGGTTATCCCCAGCAGTATGTCGCCGGTACCCATTTTCTACGCCTGGGTGGAGAGAGACAATATGGGGCAAAGTTTCTTGTCTAAGGAAACTGAACACTGGCAGGGACTGGACGTCGAACCGCCGACCTTCAGATCTGAAGTCCAACACGCTAACCACTACATCACCGCGCCCCCTGAATTACTCCCTTTATATAGAAGACTAGAAATGCACTGCAGATCTTCTTTCAGGGCTTGTTCAAGCAAACAGATTGAACGGTGAGGTAGCTTTGATAGTTTTTTACGGAAATTTTACAAAGGCTAAAATGTATTTCCTTCAACTGGGTCATAACTGCCGTGCTTTCTTCACGCGTGATTATCATGGAAACGGGGTCTTATTTTCTCCTTGTTTCTCCTGCAGAAAATGGTACTTGATGAGAATTTGTTAAACAATAACAATTTCCTGCTCATTCTTCGGGGATGTACCCTGATTTACCCAACTCAGCCCCGGCCTCGTCGGTTCAGTATCGGGTGACATTCCGACGATTTCGCAGGATATTTGTTAAATATATCACGGTCGATATCAGTCTATGCGTGGTAGTCTGGAGTGTTTTGCATAAAACCTAAAGCCGGACGTAACTGCTAACGTCAGACATTAAAATAGTGACTTTGACTGGAGTGAACGTCCACTGACGTTATAAGTTACGCCGGACGTGTAAGTTTTTAGCAACTTGCCCCTGTATCAGTCTATCAGTATGGTGGTCAATTTCGGTCCATATCAGATTTTGATTTTAAAACGCCAAAGCAAATAACTTTTACCACTAGCAGATAGGTATATGAAAAGATGTAGATACCACCGATTTTAAACTGTTACGGGGCTCATTGTAGTTACCCACTGAAGAGAATTGGTATGATAGGAAGTTTGTTGGAAGAGCAAAGAAAACAGAGCAAAACGTTTGTTTCTTACTGTTCACTAGCTCGAGGATGCGTTTGTCTCCAACTGTGTCCAAGAAGAATTGAAGAAGTCTCATGTTGAACTGCAAATTAAGACACCTAAGTCAGTGTCATTCATTATCACGAACTGCTGGACATCATACACTGTAAATTCAGAAGTTTTGTTTTAGTCCCCAAAATAGGGTCGTTTAGGTGAGTAAAATACAGTGCCAGTTTTGGGGCTAACTTGGCTCTCTATTTTAAGGCCATAATATCCCTATTTACAGGGGCTGGGCCGGCACAAAAGGGCCAAATTGGGTCTCACTGTGGGCTGTTTCGGCTTTCAATGGGGTTAGTTCTGTCCCAGCTGTGGCTGAAATAGCCCCACTTGTTTATTGCATTTAACTAAAGAGGTCAAACCAAGGCTTCGCGCCATAATTTATTGTCATGGTATAAAAGTTTCATTACTATACCGAGATATCTCCGATGGCTGACTTAATCAAATGAACCTTAATCCTGTGAAAAAAAAATGAGAATAGATAATTACATTCCAAATTTGAACGTTTTACGCATGTATAAACTCTATGTTAATAGCCTGCACTAAAAGCATTGTACGTTTTTGAGCCTTTGTTCGTAACAAAAAGGAGAACCCATACTCTAAACCAAGGGTACAGTTCGTCTTACCACAGACCGAAATTTCTCAGGGCAGGCACAAACTCCCCCCGTCCACACCCACCCCGCCCCTTTCTTTTCCAACCCTTTCGACACGATTTCCTGGGCACCTTTTTATGGTAACGTGAAAAAAGTGTAAGTTTCAACGGTGAAATACACCTTATTTCCAAAATGGCGGAAAATACAGTACTCTTTTGCCTCATTTTAATTGGCCCTTGTTGCCTTGATCCCATCTGCAGAGTTCAAAGGAATATTTGGCTTAAGACAAGGCAACGAGGACCAGTTAACATAACGTATTTTTTGCCGTTTTGGAATACGGCATATCAAATATCCGACATTTTGGATATTTTTTGGGACATTTTTGACCACCTCATTTCCACAAGGGCGAACCGGAAATAATTTTTCTTATTAAATTCTTAGCTTTTGAAAACTTTGCTGCATTTCTCTTGTCATAGTCTTGGACAAAACTTTTGCGTCGAAGAGACAGCTTCCAAAAGCCGCATCCGGCATGACAAGGCGTCCAAACTTCCTTGTAAGGCAAAAAGCAGGTTTATTCGCTGATAACCTGTACGATTAACCAATGCCAAGCTAGAAATTCAGTAATTCAATAATACTAGCTATATTTTTGTTCGCATTTTGAAATCTGAGCTGCTATTCACAACACTCATAATGATATGCAAAGTTGAATTCACTAAAATAACAAATCTTTCATGGCTAATTGAACCGCGTGCAATTGCCTCACTGCTATGATAAATACTGATTTTGGGAGTTTTTGCTTTACTCTAGCTCAGTCTTTCAGCGAAGCAACGCAGAGGTGAAAGGCCCACCCTCCCACCCGAAATCGCGTGGGTCGTATTACACATGGGAGAAGGTTAAATGGTTGCCGTTGTTCTTTTGTTGGGCCAGAAAAATGAGAACTAGCTTCTTTGTTCACGTGATTCCATGACAAAGGTGGAAGTTGTGGGTGAGCAACTGTCGATTCTTTCTATGCTATCGACTGTGTGAGGAGCTTCGATGGTTGAAGCAGTCACTGGAGATGGTTACGAACGCATCTCCGGGGAATCTGGTTGGAAGAATATTGGCCTATGCATCACGTCCTCTGACAGAGTTCAATAAGTACGAAGCATTAGAAATGCTTGAGACCCTACAAAATAAGGCCACGGTCGCCAAGCATGACAAGACGACGTATTACCAGCTCGTCTACCAAACGGCCAAGGAGAAGGTCGAGACCTCCAAGAGCCAATTTAAGAGCCTTGTCATGCACTTGTAGGGGCATAAAGATCGCGAGAAGGTCTAAGATATTGTAACGAAAAAAGAAAAGTCGTTTAGTAAAGAGTCTCGCGAGAGGGAGAACAGAGGTGCCTGGGAGGCACGTGCGTCATGCCTTCTTAGTTTGAGGTGCTACTGTTGTCGTCAGAAAGGCCATATTAAGGCTTATTATCCGGATCAAAGGCCGGGCCAAAGCAAAACCTCAAAATCCGACAAGTGGTCGTGTAATCTGACAAATGATCATGTAAAATGTTGTTAGGCACCATGCCATCATGTCACCATGCCACCATGATATGTGATGTATGTCCCGCAGTTCAGTAGTACTGAAGGAATCATATAAGATAATGGCTCTATTTTGCGTGTTTTCATTCATTTAGTGAACTTAGTTATAACGGCTTTGAAGAAGGCTAACCTAAATCAAGCCCCCCCTCCCTCCTCACCAGCCTGGCTGGGTCAAGGCAGTTATCATTTCATATTATTATCTCTCTGTTGACTTTAACGGGGTGAGGCTGTAGCTGATCCTAGTTTCTTGTTGAATTATATTTATTTAGTGTTTTCACTGCCTCCTTCTAGAAAAACGCGTGCTGTTGGGAAAAATCTGAAAGTCTCGATTTTCACCTTCGAGAGTTATATAATAAAACCATTGAAACCACGATTAGCTGGGTTGATTTCCAAGAAAACCCCGTTATGGTTGGTGGAGATATAACAGCACATGACCATTGAAGAAGGTTGCGGCAAATTCAATATGGAGAAGTGGCTGGTGATATTCAGAGTTGATATTCCGTGATCCGGATTTTTTTAAGGCCGGGAGCTACATAATCACTTTAATTATCATTCACGTTGTTTTATCCGGCGTTTTAATTGGCCGAGAGACCATTACGTCGCTGCAAATAACTGCCTACGAATAATCGTCTGCTCATGCGCATTACGGTGCGAAGTTGTTTCGCTGCGAATAATTCTGCTCTTGCGCAGTTGAGTCACCTGTTCAGAGCTCAAACTCAAATGCAGACAAGTAAGCCATTAAAGTGCGGAACTTCTGCGATTTTTGCCTAAAAAAATTGGAGAAAAAAGTGTGAATCTTCCTTTTGAACGTTGTACGTTTTGGCAAATCAGTTGGTGTATTTGTTTTAAAGCAATTAATTATTGGCGAAAACGGAATTTACTAATGTTGCATTTTTTGTGCAGAATCAGTTAAAGTTTTGAACGAAATAAAAGCGCGCACTTGGTGTAGGAATAAATAATTGTGAAACAAGTGTGCTGGTTAAATGCATAAACACATTGTCTTGTTGAATGTTAAAACAATTATTGGACTCGATTTCGCAAAATATCGTGATTTGCCAGTGTCTTGCAGATCAATTATTTGCCTCTGCCTTCGCCATCGGCAAATAATTGATCTGCCCGCCACTAACAAATCACGATATTTTGCTCAACCTCGTCCAATAATTGTTTAATATTGGCGGTACATCGCACAGAGTAGTCCTTACCGGAACAAAAAGAAATCCTTAGTTAGATAAGAGATCAGGTTGCCATTCAGCCTTACTTCAGGCACTTCAAGAGTGGTTTTAAAGGAGAATCCTATGACTCGGAACAATTTCCGATAAAAGTGTTTCAGGAATAATGTATCATGTAAGGACCTTTAAGCCCTTTGTGAAGTTTGTGGAGGATACAGTTATAGCGCAAGTCAAGTCAGGTGCAATTTTACTGCTGCGAAAAGTAGGCATGGTTAATCCACCACACATTGTTCTCCCTCTAACTGTAGAACCAAAGATGTCCAGGCCTTTCCATGACGCTCCTTTCTTTAACCCATAGATGAGTGAATTTTTATGCCATTCTCTCTAGACAGGTTGATAGCGTTTAATGTAAGCAAAGATACTTATTGTTCAAAACACTCATAATGATATGCAAAGTTGAATTCAATAACATAACAAGTTTTTCATCGCTAGTGAATAGGATCACGTGCGATTACGTCACTGCTATGATAAATACTGATTTGGCACGTTTTTCCTTCATTCTTGCTCAGTCTTTCAGCGGAGCAACGCAGAGGCGAACGGCCCACAATCACGCGGGTCGCATTACTAGCCACTCCTAAGCCAAGTCGTCCCAGCTTGGCTTAGTCTGCTGATCAATTATTTTTGTCCATACCTAAATACGACTGAGCGTGAATATGAATGTTGTTGAATAGAACACAATGGTGATTGAGAATAAAATTTCCGGCATCCTTTATGCAAGAATAATAAACGCTGCAAATGCCTAGGTATTACACTCTTCTACTCATACATCGTCTGGTTAGTTAACTTGTAGCAAGTCTAATACAGAAAGCTCCACAATAGTTCAAGCCCGGTTTACACGACGTAAAGAGGCTGTGTCACCAGGATTTTGCTCGCGTTTCGTCAAAACTTTACAAAAATTATGATTAAATGCCTTCACTCACACACAGCATGCTCCTGAAAAACCAAGAGGGAGATATCGAGTGAATTTTTGCAAGGAAAGCAAACGATAATGAGCTTTTCAGTAAGTTTTGCAAGAGACAAGCACAGAACTTGAAAACGTTGGCCAAACGTTTTTAAGTTGTAACTGCATTTCCATCCTGGCCATGCGTGGCCAAAGACACTTATGAATAGTTTCACTGAATTAGTATGATGTCTGAACAAGAAATGGACCATCACTTTTAGGTTTTCATTTATGTTAATGCGACTATTGGCTTTTCAAAGTATTGCAAACGCGAGCAAAATCCCCCTGATACTGCCCCTTTAACTTGAGCCTTTACTGAGCTGACGAGACCACAACGATTGCTACATGTCATCAACCACACATTTCTTCGTTAGAAGGTTACTGAAGTGGAGAGAAATCCTAATTGGATTCATTCATTCTACTAATTTCCATAAAGCGCGGTGAGAAAACCATAACATCAATACAATTTTTCATGAAATAGACAAAAAAAACATACTTTAACTTATCCACGTGACCAGTGAGGTTGCTTTCCTTTACAGTAAGTTTTGTGAGGAAAGAAATTTCCTTAAAAGAAAAACGCACAGAGTAAACGGTCAAATTAACTCAGTTTAGTGTATGAATAAATGTTGAAAATGCACATGCCCTGGTTATCAGAATTAAGTCTGCTTATCAGAGTTAATATATCAAAAAAGCGTTTCTCCAAAAAGGAGGAAACTGTGTCGCATACTTTCTAGAATAAGTCGTAACATTTTGAATGTCATTATCCTTTGTCAGATAAAGGAGACTTGCATCCACACAAGAAAGAGAGCTATTGAACTTTGGAACTTTCTCTTCTGTGAACGCAATTAAGGGGCCGATTACATGAGGCGGGCTGGCTCGGTTTGCCGGGATCTCGGCACGTCTGTGAAACATATTAAAAATCAACTTTGCGATTACATGGAAAATCTCAGCCCGGCTAGCTGGGATCCCGGTATCGCGATGCCGGGATCTCGGCTAGCCGGGCTGAAAATTTACCATGTAATGGCGATTGCCTGGCCAGCCCGGCTAGCCTGGCCAACACTTTTTCGTCACTAAATTTCGCTTCAGAGCAAAATGGATCACCAGAAGGTCAATATTTCTCTTTCTATGTTACACATAAAGGCTTATCAGACCATAAAGCTACATAAAACTGAAAATAATACACCAAAATAATGGATTAGCAAGAGTAAAATCACTCGATTCATTCTCTTTGAGGTAGCCATCTTTTCACACGACAGCTTCTAAATTTAGCCGCAGGCGGGCTGGCTCGCCGCATGTAATACCAGGCTGAACAGTCATCTCGGCAAACTGAGCCAGCCCGGCTAACCGGGCCAGCCCGCCTCATGTAATCGGCCCCTTAAAGAAGCAAAATTTTCTCGATCAAAACTTTTAACAACCCTCTCACAACCTTCGTTGTATGATTATACTAAAAAAAAGCCTAACAAAATCGACAACAACAATAACAACAAATAAAAATGTCAGTCTTAGGTTCTGACAGCGTACTGATTATTTGGCTTCAGCTTGTTCATGTGTTCAGTTATTATTTTTCTTTCTCACCACTCCTAAGGTGAATGTGTACACATATGCGCCATTTTCCAGTAGTACGAAGTATTTCTGCTGACCCTGCATCGAGAGTCTAACTCCAGCAGAGGACGTCGATATCTGGGGACTCTCATTGGAGCACCCAACTAGCTTCATTGGACGGTTCGGGTAACGCTGGTAAAGCTAATAAAAAGTTATATGAGCTACGGTAAGTTAAATTTTCGTAAGCCTCCTTACTACATTTCTTCCTCCATGATATTCCATGATAAAATATAACCTCTTGTACAGTATCTCTAACTCTGTTTCGCCAAGGGGAGTAAGTAAGGCAAAATACCTTTGTTGAAATCACCTAATGCTACAGGAACATCCAAAATTGAATGAACCATAATTCAGCTTGGAAAGCAATCTTTTTGCTGTGAACATCAGCCAACATAACCTGTTGGAATCTGTTCTTTTCTTTGCAACCAAACGGGGCATATGTCGAGTTTAAATGTTGTTAAAGTATATATATTCAGTTTAGCGTGAAAATATCGTACAAGTATCCACCAAACCAGTGGATAGCGTTTTTCGCGCGCTCTGATTGGCCACTCAAACCGGCCCGGAATAGCATTTGCTGTTCACCTCCCAGCATCGTTCTGGATTTCGCGCGCGAGTTTTTTCTCATTTCTCAGAAGAATGGAACTATTTGGTGCTGGCTATCCACTAGTTTGGTATATACTAAAACAATTATTCATCTCAGTGTCGTTGAAGAGTGGTAGAGATTTACCTTGCCATCACTATTCACATCCACTTCGGCAAATAATTGTTAACTATACCGAAGTGTACTGTTTACAAACCTGCGTTTTGTTTCAATAGGCAATAGGCCTGTGGTTCGCACATCAATATTACTGGGTAATTAAGGCAAAACATTGCAACACCCACTGGGGATCTCTGGCCGACCCAGTTTATACATATGATAGCATTGCGTTGCATCTCTTGGTTGCATTTAATTCCTGCTGGATTCTCGTTGAATTCTGACTGACATCAACTTACTCTAAACATAAATCACCTCGTGGTTTGTAGGTAAATGAGATTTGGAAGGCTGGCGATGAAAACAAGTTTGTAAGAAATAGGGGAATATCCAGGTTACACAATTTCGTTTACATCCCAGTGTCTTTTACAAGAAAATCTCCACAAAACCAGACTTTATTATTGGGATTTCGATAATCCATAAACTATCCACATATGTATGCTTATCTGCTAAGTGACACTCGTCATGCCGTGGGCAGGATGATAATGTTTTAAACATCTGAGTTGTTTCTTCAAGCTATTTCTGTTCATTGAGCCATAATAAGTATAAATCTACGTACCTGAGGTATGGCCATTTTAAAAGCATTTGTATTCAAAAGGTTAGGGAGCTGCAAAGAAACAAGCTTTAATTTTAAGTATGAAATTAAACGAAAGAGTAGGACAAACAGCAGTGATAACCAGGAAAGGTCCCGGGCTAGAGAGAGCGATTCCAATTCGCTGTAAATTAGACATACCCCGCCAATTCAAACTCTTTTAAAATCAGCACTGAGAGAACTGTTTGAAAACCAATCTTTCGGGAGCCCATGCTTTTGTTGAAACGTTTAGTCACACAAAGCGATTCTACTACTTGTATCTCAAGACACGTAAGGACTTAAGTACTTGCTTATTTTCACTCAGTATTGGTGAAAGAAGTCAAAACCTCGCACTTGTCCACAGTTTGTGCAGTAATCGAGAAAGCAAACAACAACACTATTATGAAGCTTTCATCCAGTTTAACAATATTTTCCTCCCAAAGGGGTGCGATTTTGTTTCAAGCACTTTTGAATTATTTAAAGCATCGATTACATGCACACATTACAAGAGAAATTCATGATAATCTCTGGCCGGCATGTCAAATTACTGAATGTCAAATTCATTTTTCTTATGGATATTTATTCAAAATACATGTAAAAAAATATACAGAATGTGATGGCCCGAGGAAACAGAAATATCCATATTCATCACAAGCACACATCGTAATTCATTTTTTTTGCCATCAGCGCGCGTAAGCGCTGAGGTGGTTATATAATCACCTCATGCCTTATAAGCGCAAGAGAAATATTTGTTTTACGAAGTTCTCAACGTTGGTAATCATTGTTGATTTTGTTTTTTGCCATGCTCTCAGGCAAAACTTTTGCCTCGCCGCGAAAGCTTTTGAGCGCCACGGCACATGAATTGCCATGCAATTGCCTTATAAAGCAGAACATGGCAGAGTTAATAAATTATTGAGACTGAAAATTTCGTAGAGACCATTATCGTAATTATGTAGTTTAGCTAAACGTACCATTGAAGGAGTGATCGTTTGGTTCAGAACACCAGCTTGTTGGAAAACAAGCCAGGCAGTGTTCTGGACATAATCAGTTATCCAAAGATACATCATTTTGTTTGATTCTGACTCAGAGGGGAGGAGTGTAGGTGAAAATGGAGCCTCTTTTGGAGACGTTGCGGACAGAAATTCTCCCTAGAATGGCAAAACAGTTGTAGTAAAACCCATGTCAAAGGACAAATGACTTTCCAGCCAAATTATAACAAAGTAAATAAGATAACACATGTTCACGCCGGGCCAGCATGAGGCCTGAAGCGGCACTCTAGGAATAACTTTTGTGTTTTTAATCCAGTGGAGCTGAAACTTTGCAACCTAACAGTCTTCGCAATTGCAAACAATCGTATGATT
>Ga0126336_10000299_pt1 | contig 18148 bp, 9 predicted proteins | sample SidCmetagenome_FD_92530 | JGI IMG/M metagenome (GOLD analysis project Ga0126336, IMG submission 92530) | Coral microbial communities from El Islote,Puerto Morelos, Mexico - Siderastrea C C metagenome | ecosystem: Host-associated > Invertebrates > Cnidaria > Coral | place: El Islote,Puerto... | reverse complement strand
TATCATCGCAAGCACCTAAAAGGTACGATAAATCACCAACTTTTACCTGGCCGTAATATATTTTGGACCCCAAGGGCAGAGAGAACAACGGCGGGGTTAATGCCCCCTGGGGCTTTTCTTGTTGTATCTTGCAATACACCTGGACTAAACTCCACCTTAATCTACAAGCACAGTGTTTCAGACTGCTTTTTGAAGCAGGGTAAATGGTGTAGTTTCAGGGGGTGGGGGCAGGGGACGCCGACAGTGTGGAAGTCTCGGGGAACCTAGTGGCTCACAACTACTGGTGGTTTACTCTAGTTTCTGTTGCATGAGGCAACTAGAAGCATACAAGAAGCACAACTATCTCCCCCCTCCCAACCACCCAAACAGGTGGGATGCTAGTCCATCACACCATTCCCACCACCAGAAAGTACTGCAGGTTATTTTCAGCAACATGTTCAAATTTCAGTAGACTGTGCTATGCAACTAAGGCCTAACACAGTAAACCTAAAATAATAGTTGAGAGTCACTTACATCTCGTCTGATCTCTCTCACAAGGGTATAAAAGGCATCTTCAACACCTTGTCTGGTTTTTGCTGATGTCTCTATGAATGGGATTCCATAACTTGTTGCTAGATCATGTGCTTCCATTGGCAGAACTGTTCTTTGAAGGTCGCATTTGTTTCCAACCACTGGGAGGAAAGGTTGTGTATTAACATGGTAAGTAAACAGGGAGAGCATTCTACATGTATTTTAAAACAGCTTACAGAATTGCACAAGTTTTTCAGGGCAAAGAAAGAAAATTTGCAGGACCCTACACTTGACTAGTTCATGACTTGACTGTTAATGGCTATACTACAAAAACTGTTCCTGTATTAGTGTACATTGTTTTCATTCTGTAACCACCAACCAGGAAACTCCTGAAGTTTTCCAGGCATGCAAAAAAAAAAACATCTTTTGCTGGAGTTTTCCAGGGTCATTGAAGAAAACTTCAAATTTCTAGGCATTTTCCAGGAATCTAAATTAGTAGAACAAATCCCATGCAACCAAGCCGGAGAATTAATCCTTAGAAATTCAAGCAAAGCTTGAATGGATATAGGTTCCACAACCTACACTGCCGGTGTCTAGCTCTCAAAGTCAAAACATTAAGGGGTTGACCCAGTGGCTGAAAACTACAGTGTGCCATTGAATACAACACATAACATACCACTAAATATGCAACAGCTTTCCAGCTTTTTATTGGTCGTAAAATACTGATTTATGGCATATTAACAGATATCGTTGTACCTAAGCTGCAGTACCAAAAGAACAGCTAGCAATACTTACAAACCATGGGAACTTCATCGGCATCTTTCACTCGTTTGATCTGACAAATGATAACAAAGGTGAAAGATGATTACTGGAGAAACTCAAGACAAAACTCAGAAATAAGAGAACTTAAGTCACTGACACAAAATCTTTACACCCACCAAAACAATTTTCACAGGACTTGCTAAGGCAGAGCTATACCGTAAGACGTGTAGACAAAGGGGGACAAGAATTTCTGCTTTTCTCACTTGTTACCCAGGGTCCTCTGGCTTACCCAACCACTTTATTTTTTGTTGCTGCTGTACAGGTATGCAATTTTTTGTACACTTTTCCCCACATCTAGCCACCTGACAAACGCTATGGAATGGCTCCCTCATCTCCCAGTTTCATCAGCTTCCCCTACGTCCCACCCTCTGCCCTCAATCGAGGATACATACCTGCTGCCTGAATGCATGTATTTCCTCAAATGACCGCTTGTTATTAACAGCAAAAACACACAAGAAGCCTTCTCCTGTTCTCATGTACTGATCCCTCATTGCACTAAAATTTATCAACAATACAATGTATATGGTAAATTCTTGTTGTCACTCCTTAAAAAAGGTTATGTACGATTAAATTTGGGATTATCTTTAATTAACCACAAAGGCCTTTGATCCAATGGCATCACCACTAAGTGATCCCAAGTGCATTGCAAAGATTAAAAATACTAGGGGAAGAAATGGAAGTTTCTGATTCAAAATTCATCAGACCACCCAAGACCCACAAAAAAAAGAGAAAAGCGAAAAAAAAAATAGAAAATGTTCTAATAAGAATGCTTGCTAATTTTTAGCACCTAATAATTAAAACAAAACACAGGATATAGAGACCAATAATTAGGACAAAGCTAAAACAACCAAATGTCAACATAATCTATTGCAATTAGTGCAAAATTACAAATTCAATACAGTACAGTGAACAACCACTACCTCAACCCAGGCCACCTAGAATCCCCTGCTACAAAAAACCAATTCCTTTGAGGTGGTACAGTATTTAACTACTGGCTTTCTCAAATTTATATTTTCTCAAAGAATTTATTGTTTTTCTTGGGAATTCGACATACATGTAGCAGGAGACAACTGTAATAAACAATGCTGAAAATTACCTGTACTCCTCTTGACCTGCTGTGTCCAGAATATCCTATCATATAAGATCACAGAAAAATTAAATTTTCCATGTTTAAATGTATTTTATACAGTTTGTAGAGCAGGGGTAATTTCAAACTCCCCCAAATTAAATAACTACTTAGTCTAATAAATTGTATCTTACAGTTCTCAAATAAGAACCTCCCACAATGGGTTTATTGGCTTATCATTTGGGAATGACTTTCATTAATCGGGAATGGAGTGCGTTATTGGAATCAAAATTCCACTTTCAAATTGAATATTGTAATGTTACAACGGTAGCCTTGTTCCAAATAAGGAATGCTGATGGATTTATTATTGACATGAGGCAAATGTTCACGTGCAAGTAGCAGACTGTTGGCGGCTTGACCTTTCTGACTTAATTTGTGTTCGCTCAACAAAATATTAATCGCAAATACTTTTAAAAGTGAAGAAGCAGTCTGTTGCTATAAAACTGTGAAGAATAATTTTCTTAAAAACAAGTCTGCCGTTAATGCACAAGAAATGTTCCTGAAAATTGTGAAAAATTCCCTGTAATGTCAAACCGATTGAAACCAACAGCCGCCAATGGTTTCGTATTTCGCATGTGAACTTTCGGTTTATATAAGTAACAACCCAATCAACATTCGTTATTTCGAATGAGGCTACCATTGGAAGATTTCAATCTTCAATTTGAAAATGGAATTTTGATTCCGATAATGCAATCCGTTCGCGAGTAATGAAAATCATTCCTAAATAATGAGCAAAACTCACTGAGTATTTTGACTATAACATAGCTTCATTTTTCTTGGGAAGTGAAACATGAATGTACAAAACTGACAGCCAATGCTCATGCAAGAGAACACTCAAGAGTAAGGTTCACAAATGACAAAAGGGAGTGTAAACACAGCTCTGATCGCATGATAAATCCTAAAGAAAAAAGTCACACATAAGCCACAGGAGACCCACGTGGCCCAGGGTCAAAAGAGGTTCTATAGCAGAAGCAATTAAGAGTGTTGCTAATCCTCCCAGATAGGATAGTAGTCTATTGCAGGGTTACCCCTTGGATGGAGAGAGACAGTTTCTTGTCTAATTAAACAACACGACAGCAGTGACGAGGCCTTGAACCACTGACCTTTAGATCCCTCGATCCAACACTCTAATCACTACACCACTGTGCCCCCACACAATAAATCACACTGATCCCAAAATAGGTAACAAGAGAAAGCAAAGGGCCAGAAGTGTCATTAAAGGTTCAAATCCAGAAAAAGTGTTACAACTGAGTATGCTTAACAAGACATTGATGTTGATTTCAACTGTCATTGGTTAAATTTACTAAATGTCCTGTTATGGGTGTGTAGATCAGTACAACACGTGACTCAAATGGTAGTGAAAGCCCTATGTGCTGTACTTTCTGAACCTCAATATTGAAGGACAAATGAACAGTGCTAACAAAACAGTAGTGTGACTACATGTACACGTACTTACCAGTAAACATGTTTCTCCATCTATAACAACTTGCTTTCTATAAGAATCCTCTGAAAAAAATAAAAAAATAAAATACCACTGGACTTCAAGTATATGTACACAATAAAAAGCAGGATAGTTCTGAATACCAAATGTGACATGTCCTATAGTTTTCTCTTTTAGCAACTCTGGAGCTAGATGTATTTTGTTTTTGTTTTATCATAAAATGTTTCAAGAGTTTGGACTGTTCCAGGTCGCATATTATTGCAGAATTTCGCCAACAACTGTACCCGTGAAATGCTTCGAGACAAAAAATCTTGACTATTCACACAAGCTTATATAGTGTACAGGCAAGCCAAACACTCTACATTAGCCACATGCACATCAATGCACTATTACTTTAATTTCAGATGTTTACGTGTATATTGCATAAATTGAAATGAAACTCCAATGCTTTTTCACATAAAATAACAGTCAAATAACATTCTTTTCTATGAGGCGTTTGATTAAATGATTTTAAAATTTACCACTCCCAGAAAATCAAATAGCTCTTACCAATAGTTGGATCATATTCATCCACAAAGCTGGAGATAAAAATACAGCTCTTGTTAATTAACAGTAATACATTGGAACCAAGTTTTATACTGGCAAAACCCCAAGTGCTATGTTTACTGATCACCATTTTAATAGAAAATTACTATATGAATATCACTTCTTGATCACCATTTCTGGACTCTCAAAATAATAAACTTGAAACTACCAGTACATGTTCCTGAACAGAAGGGTTTTATTTTTTCCTGAACGCTTACCCCACCCCACCCATTGTCCACACCCTTTTTGGCCATCTCCCCCACATCAATATTACACAACAACTCCCTTTATTTCCAAACAGTTCGTGCGTTATAGCCAAAGAAATACGCCTACAAGTGGACACATCGAAAGTCTGAGAAGGTCCTTTTGGTTACGTTTGCTGCATATCTTCAAATAAAATCGCTTGCAAGCACGTTTCAATGTTATTCAGCGAAAGGCCAGCAAGGATTTTCGTTTCAGCGAGACAAAGTCGCAGAACATGCCCCTGAAACAAACGTTGCACATTTCAGAGGAATACGCAGCTTTCACAAGCAGCGTTTAGTCGGTTGGTTTCTAGAGTTCTTTTCAAATCGATGAATCTGCAGGTATCACTGACTATGACTATCAAAGTACAAGTTTCCATAGAAAGAGTGTTTGATCGATCAGCGAGCTAAACACATTGTGTTGTACATGTATACACACTACAAGTTTTTAATTTAAATTTATGAGCATTTAACCATGTCTAGTAGCTAGTACCTAAATGAATGGAGAAAAAGGGAAGAATAACGAGGCTGAAATATACTGGAAAGCAGAGGTTATCCGTATTAACAGTGCTCCACAACAGAGGTAAGGTCAGATCGAGTTGCATTACCGACAACCGTATTTGGTTGCGATTTAGAACGTCGCATTACTTCAAAAACACGATAAATAAGCTACTGAGGTACTTACTGGTTCTGTATGAGTTGTATGGTCAATGCACTCTTCCCAACACCACCAGCTGAAAAGGAAAAGCAAAACTTGCAATTGTGCTTGGCAAGATCAAATGTTGGCACACAGTCAGAAAATCAGCTTCATGGAACGTCGTCTAAATATCATAAGTTCTGTTGCAGGAATGAGCAAAGAAACAGAATAGCTTGACATTACCTCCCACCACCACCAGTTTGTACTCAGTCATGACTTACAACGTCTAAAATAGACGTGATTTTCCCTCACTATCCCAGCGAAATCTGCCCAGTTGGAGAAAATGCCGAGTTTTTGTTGTAGAAGGTCGTGGCCGGTGACTCAGACCGCGCATGTCAAGTGCGTCACTGGAGGTATTATATACCCAAACTAAATTTATCAGCCAATCAGAATACCGAAAATATACGCTATTGTTCCATTTGACCAATCATAGTTGGTATATCTTCAGTGGGCGCTGAATGCTGTATATAAGAACCCGCCGTTTATACTGTTATAAACGAAACCCTCAGTTCCATGAGATGTGGAGACTGAGGATGTCTTTCCGAAGGTTTTTTTCCTGTTTAAGTTCATTGAAATTAGATCAATTTTTAAATCGACGATTATAAAATATTACATTTTAACGTGATATTTAAAAGAATGTCAGCTTAAAGCAAACAGCATACGTTTGCCGGGGGGGGAGGGGAATGGGGGGCTGGGAGGTTTTCCTTAAATCGTGATTTTTCGTAACCACCAATTTGTGTGACCAGCCCAGCCGTTTAATCTCGAAGTAAAACAAATACGCGTAACATATCCTCTCTCCTCCGCAGAGGCTCCTGTTAGTAACACCAGTGAAAGAAAAATACGGGAGCGGGGGCGCTGGAGAGAGAAAACGGGAGCGCGTTCCCGCACGCTTTAATTTTCCCTCTTCCCAGCCCCCGCGCGTTTTTTCCCAAGCGTGCAGTCAAAGCGCGACTGTAGGTGGCCTCTGCGGAGGAGCGAGTAACGTAACGTAAATAATAGCTTTATTTGCATGACCATATGTTAGCATTGCAAAAGCTTGTAGTGATTACAAAACTAATGACAATAACAATTAACTTACACCAGTTTGATCAGCAGGCAACTCTCGACGTCTTGACGCTGCGGTCTTACTAGTTTTAAAGCTTTGTTTAATCTCGCTCTTTTAGCTTCTTCTTTTTTTTATGTTTTGTTTTTATTTTCGTTTGCTGTTGTTGTTCTTGAGCCATTGTTGTTGTGTTTTTCTTTCAGGCTAAAACGGCAATACCCTATTTAGTTTGGGGAAGAACACACCTTCGTACCCTTTTGGGGTTTGGGGGGGGAGCCTCCGTCCCCCACCCCCAAGTTCTGAGAATCTGACAGCAGAGCAATTTGCTTTCATCAATGATAAAATCAAGACCCTATGAATGGATCACCTTCCTCTTATATGTCTATGTGATTGAGTTGGCTATTCGTGTGGCAATTTTGTTTGTTTGTTTGTTGTTGTTGTTGTTGTTGTTGTTGTTTTCTATCTTTTTGGAGGGGGAAGGTCATATCTGAAAAGAAGCAAAATCATTCCTATCAGCTGATTAGGACGGACGTTGCCCCTCCCAAAACCATTAACATTTTAAAGTAGCAAAATGAGGTAAAAATTGTGTTGTGCTTTATAAAATTTTAACCATACAGCGCGCACTCTAACCGGTCGTGTGGCTATCTTAGGTGTGTTTATGTGTAAACGGGTGTGATGTGTGATGTCATGGTCATCTAAATATTACTGTATGTGGACGTTACACGATGCTATGACGTCATGTAACGTTAGGATGCATTTACACTGATAAAAATGCAAACATTGAGGAGTTTGCGTCTTTGGAAAATTTTGAAAAGTACTTAAAGATCAGTTTCTGGCGATTTTCCAAGAAACGAAGGAAAAAGGTGAAAACATCAGCCTAATGTTTTCACTTTGCAATCCGTTCCCTCTTTGGTCATCTGCAGCCAAACACACTTAATTATAGATTCAGAAAACTGATAGCGTAATTCAGTGAACAAAACGGAATTATTATTTTTAGGTTTCCTTTGACTGCAATGTCTTTTAGCTGTTTATAGTAATCCTAATCTAGGTGTTATTGCCCCTAAATTCGAATTCCTCTAATATTCCGTGTAGTGTTTGTGTCAAATTAGGCAAGCATGCACACTACTAGTTCCGACAATCCAACGTCTTCCTCGAGGGACCACGCGGGGGGGTGGGCTGAGGGGGTTTTAGCACTCCTCCCGCCACTTTCTGGTGCCATTAAAAAAAATCGATGAAAAAATTGGAACATTCACTAGATTCAGGGCCAACAAGTATTCAGTTCCCCCCCCCCCTAGATCTAATTTTCATATGGACCAAACAGGAACGGAATACTCTCCAAGTGTTCAAATCGCCTTGCTCTCGTTTGGCTTGATTAGTTGAAACACACGTGTGCTCTAGGGGACTCTCAAAGACCTTATTGAACCTGTTCAGATTTTAAGTCAGTTGAATGAATCAATGGAAGTTGAAACTCTCCGGCTCTGGATTAGCCTCTAACTCTGCGTGAACTCTCATTGACCCTCTTCTGTTCTTAAAGAGTTTGAACTTTGTTGACTGTCGTTCCCGTCTGGCCTGGGTATTACGGACATTACGGTCGTTACTTCTTTAAACTTCTCTATGAATATGAACTTTGCGACTAGGATTGTTGCCGAAAGATCCCTTTCGCTCAGTCTTAACAATTACAACTGAAGGCGTTCAGCAGTCAGGATATATCGACAGACTTAAGTGGAATATATACTTCATGACACTTAGCTCAGTTGGCCTTATTCTATAATGATAACGTATTGTACAGGTTTACTTATAAAGGTTTTAAGAGAAATGTTTTTGGGTTGAGATCTTAAATGCGCAGAATACAACGAGGTTTGTGCCTTGCCGGATCGTCTTAAAATGTGAGTGCATGGAGATCAAAGCACATGTCAAGGCACATTACTTTGGGACTATCCTGCCTATTCCTATCCTGGTTTAGGAAGAACAGAATACCCAGAATACCCACTCCCTAAATGAGCTCCAAACTAACAAAACAAGAAACTCAATTGTCTTCGATTACCAAACGCGTGGTAAGTAAGTCGAAAAGTTTGATACCCTTAGTACAGCTTTGTTGCTTTACTTCTGGGTGTTTGTAATCGGTATAAACTGACAACGTTTATCACAGTCAGCAGCTCTAGCTAGATGCATTGTTAGTCACTTAAGAAGAAAAAAATTTCAAGTTTTTCGCTGAGGCTGCCAACCCAACCCCCTCCTCAACTTCACACTTGAGTGATCGAGTTAGCACCCCCGCTAAAAAGAAACCAAAAAAACAGTTAATTTCATTCTTGGTTGACAAAGCAAAGAAAATAGAATATTTAGAATTTGAATATCCAAACCCGGCAGAGGTATTATTCAGAGGAACAGTTGCCATGCTGTTGATGACACATCCAACAAGAATGATGGCTGCGCTGATATTTTTACTGTTCTTCTCGGCTTTCCATTCCACTGTTTGTGCAGATCTTTTCTCGGAGTACGCTCATCATGCTGTCCTGGATGCAGAAGGGAAGATGAAGCTTCTTTGGACTATTGATTGGGACGCAGAGACCGTTTCTTTCGCCGTGGAGGCGGAGACCACAGGATGGGTTGGATTTGGGTTCTCAACTGGTTCTGGCCAAATGATCGGCAGTGATGTTGTGATCGGCTGGGTCAAAGATAACAAGGGATATCTCACGGTAACTGTGTTGGTTTACTCTGTTATGTGTACTTTAATAAGTTAAATTAGTTATTTGTAACCGTTCACGCCTTAATTCTTATTTAGTAATTTTCTGCCTTGAGGAATTGTCTTTTGTAAGTACCTAAAACAGTCAGTGAAAAAGACAAAGAAAACGTTACAAAGAACAACCGAACACAACAACGGCAACGACAGCAACAGCGATGTATGATAGAGTATTGACCCTTAACAGGCTAAACCCTCGTCCATCGACTCGAAGTAAACGCACCCCGAGGAACGCATAAAGCGAGCAGGTTAAAGGAAAGAGATGTTAAGTGCATGGTTACAGTGACCTTAGGTGACGTGTACAGCTATAAGACAAGCCCTCCCAAGACCGAATTGGGAAAATAATGAAATATTTTTCCAATCAAGTGTTCCTTGTTGCTCTTTATTTTCGCCGGTGATGCAGTCATGCAGAACAAGTCATCTTTTACAAATATCCAACGGTACATAGCGAAAAAAAACCTGTTTTGAGCTAGTTGAAGTTCCCGGTTCTATAGAATTCTTAACACAGCTCATTTCCAGTCCTGGTTCGAAACGGACAACGACTAGCTCTATCGAATCCAGCTAAATTTTCGTGACGATCTCAACGGTACCACAGGAATAAAGCATGTTAAGGATGACACACAATTTGCATACCATACAACAACAGATTGTTTCGTTTTGCGAAAAGCCTCCTGTTATAAGCCAGAGAGAGTTCCTGGCTCCAGAGAATTCGTCCTTACCATATCTCCGTGATAGCGTAGCCCATGGCCTCGATGTGTATATCATACACGACCCATAATCCTTTGATTCACACGGACGAGGGCTAACGGGGGCTAACGCTTGAAACGTCAGCTTTTGAATCTCTTTACGATGCCTAATTTAATTGATATCACTGAACTTGCTGATATCACATTAAAGGATCTTTAAAGTGCCTCCTTAGTTGTGTGGCTGAATTTTAGTGATTGAAGGATGTTTAACATGAAATGATAGGTATCTGCACTTGTTGCGGATTTTTCAAGAAAATTCGAGTCCACACGTAGTGTTTTCGAATCGTTTTCTCCCGTCCAAACGAAAACGCTAAAACGATTCGAAAACGCTAATACGCGCATGGCGCTAATACGCACTAATACGCGCAGGCGCATGGTGCCATTTTCGTCCTTTCGTGTGTCTGTCTTCGTTAGGAACTTGAAACTTGTAAGGAAATAGTTTAAAGATGTCGCAGTCAGGACAAAAACCGCCTGGATCGAAGGGCAAGGGCAAGGCTGACTCGTTTGCTTAGACAAGTGACGAATAGAAGTGGAGCTGCTTCTTGAAGTCACAATCGAATATAAAGTCTCTAAGAGCTCGAAAACTGTCGATTTCAATAATGCCAGACAAAGTACTCCGATATTCTGGATCTTTTTGTAACACAGTATCCTTCGCCACTTTGCATTTAGGTTTATTTTTTGCGAGGCTTTCTCGCGGGGTAGGCTGGATCCAACCCAGTGTGACGTCATCGTTTTCGAAAAGTTCCGTTTTTACCGTCCACAAGAAAACGCGAAAACGGAGTTTTCAAATTTTCTTCTCTGGAGAGCATTTTGGAGAAGTTACGTTTTCGGTTACTGTTTTCACCGGATATGTGTGGACGGAAGGCCAATTCGCAAAGAAAAAGTTGCGTTTTCAAACGAAAATTTGCTACGTGTGGAGGGGGCCTAATACATGTATCAAACACGAGAAAGAGTATTTCATCAGGATGAAGTGGGCTTAAAAAAGGAGACACAGCCGAGTCTTTTAAACGACTTTGAGGTGTTTGGATACCTGATGAAACACTATTTAATTTCGAGTTTTTGATATGGCTTCTCAAACCATTCATAATTCTTGGAGAAATTTAAAGCAAAAGTTCGCAAAAGATCTGGTATCTAAAAATTGTTCATAAATTTGGGAAGCTTTCAATCCAAAACCTTATGACGAAAGATTCCTATCTAAGACGGGTCTGCAGGGCACCGTCTTTTAGTTTTACAGAAGTTTCGTCGTCGTAGTAGGTTGTTCAAAGTCACTGGATAATTGATTGGTTACTTGATGATATATTAGGGGTGGCGATGGGAGAGGGCTGATGTTTTGACCGTGGTTTTCTTGGGGGAAAGCTAGGTTAATGCAATGCCTCTACCATGAGATTAACTTTGGAGGTTATGGGGGCCCCTTTGAAAAATGGCAGCCCGACCGATTGCTGTACGCAACAATTTTCAAGAGGGTTTCGGACGTAATTGGGATCAATAGGCGATTTAACCCTCTGACGTACGAGGTGGAGGGGGAGGGGTGCCCCATAAGGTTTTCCTTAAATCTTTCCAAGACGATTATATCATCAGCACCTGCCGTTTTCAGTAGCTGTAGGCACATCCCTTAGCGACATTTTGACACAAGTTTACTGAGAATCAGTTGCTATGGCTACGAGATATGACGTCTTAAGTAGCAGGTGGTCAAGCCATTTTTTAGCTATTTTGGGTAAAACTGTGTGTTTTTCGCATTTTTAGGTGAAAAAAGCACAAATTGTACACAAAAAGCAGCAAAGTGTTTAATTGTGTCATATTTTACATGACTAGCATCAACAATTTCCAGTTTCCGCCGTTTTTCCATAATTTCTAATTTTTGGTAAAATCCAAGATGGCGGCCAATATGGCCGCCATCTTGACGTCACAGGCCTCCAGCAGCGCCTTAACTCATAATATATACCTCATCTTGTAGAGCACATCAAAGGCTTTCTACCAAAGGCAAAATCTCTCCAAAATGTTGAAGCACAGCAAAAACTTAGGGGAGGGGTTCCATCAACCCCACTTGTACTATGGTGGGGCTTGTACGTCCGAGGGTTAAAAGGCGAAAGCAAATGGGAAAGCTCTGGAAGTCTCGATTAAAATGAACTGGACATTTAAGGACTCAAAGCTGCTCAACGAATTAATTGTTCGAGGAAAGAATATAGCACTTTCCTCCGAAAGAAGACTTATCCGGATGTCGGCAACCGAGCCCACGTTTTGGATTCAAATATAAAAGGGCGTGGAGTAATTACACTTTTAACTGTACGTAATTAAGAACTTTTCGTCATCACCAGGTGTACGGACGAACACAAACGTTATGTACCTCGGCATCACATGCAGATACCTCAGTTCACGCAACATTTACTATAATCAGCCGAATGCAGTTCATTATTGATCGTTCGTCCTCGAACGTAGCATTCTAAATGGTTTAAAATAACAAGCGACACCAGACTTCATTATTATTGTTTGCCGCCTCACAGTCTTTCAACCGATTCAGTTTTAGAATTTGACCTTGGTTGCGTCTGGTTAGCAATTGCGGTTTTCATGCCTTTTGTTTTCGCATATTAGCTACGTTTGACGGATTCGGATTTAGTGCGTGTTAGGATTTACACCCTCTCTTTTTGGTATCTCTGCAATAGGATCAGTATGATTTTACTTGAACATGAAATTACCATTACCTTGCAATGTTTGCTACGCCGGATTCGAAGTTATTCCACTCCATCCATAGCACATTTATAAACAATTCCTTTCCTCCTTTCTGCTGTCATGTTTGTACACAATTTACTTCGACTTCATTCTTTGTATTGGTTAGATATTTGATACATGGTTAGCGAAGACTTGTCACCTGACAAGGGGCAGAACTGAAAATTCAATGGGGTGCAAACGGGCTCACTTTCCTTCGCACCATTCTTCTTGGCTCGCAAAACGCGGCTTAGACGTCAAGTTAGTCGCGCGAATAGTTCTCTAAGGGCGTTTGTTCTCGAGCTACTCTAACACAATCACTTGGTGCGACCAGATTAAATGTCTATATTTGTTGTTCTCTTAGGATCGTTACGCAGACGCACAATCAATTCCACCAATCGATGAACAGCAAGACTATGAACTGACAGGTTTCCAAGAAAATGGCGGGAAAACTTTGCTGAAGTTTAAAAGAAAGTTTGACACGTGCGACCCACGGGATAAGAAACTTGAGGTGAACAAATACTGTTCGTGGAGTTCCTAGATTGCAATAAGAAAATTGCGCACGTTTTTGTGTTTCTTTGTTGACCTGGTCAGACATGTCAGACTCTTAAGGATTTCAAATATCTTGATTGCTGTAATTGTTAACAAAATAAAATTGAATGTAAAGAAGATCCTCGCAGTTATTAACGCAACTTATGCAGTTGCGAAAAGAAAGCCTGAAAAAAACAGGCTTGCCGGTTGCGTTAATAACTGCGAGGATCTTCTTTACGTTTAATTCTTCATTCCGCAGTTCAAATATATGAATTTCATATATTCATAATTTCAAAATAGAATTGGATGTACTCTTTAATTTGATAAATCTTTATTTATTTTAATGCCTTGCTGTCCTTAAAATTTGTTGTGCTCTTTTTTTACAGAAAGGATCCACAAAAGTGGTATTTTCTTTTCACACAGAAGACCCAATATCACCAACAGACATGAAACAACACGAGTTTAGAGGCGCTAGAACCATTCTACTGCTAGAAAAAATGGACAGAAGAAAAGTAGACGAATCCGGCTGGACAGAATACATCATGACTGCAAGAAACGTAAGAAATAACAAGAACCTTAAATTTACAACTAATTATCACACGCCAAACGGCCTGTCAGACAGTCAGTTGACAAACCAGTGCGACGGTACGTCATCCATCCATCCATCCATCCATCCATCCATCCATCCATCCATCCATCCATCCATCCATCCATCCATCCATCCATCCATCCATCCACCCATCCATCCATTCATCCATCCATCCATCTATCCATCCATCCACTTTTATAACGATTATTTGTATGCCTCACGGCTTTTAGGTAGAACAGATTTTCTATGTTTACTAATAACATATGTAAATTTGATAAAATTACCGTGGTTAAATAAAGTTTTCTATGCTATTCTATTCTGTTCTATTCTATTCTATCCAATTACCGTGGTTACAAATAAAATTTTCTTTTCTATTCTATTCTATTCTATTCTATTCTATCCATCCGTCCGCTCGCCCGTCCGTCCGTCCGTCTAGCGATCCATCCAAATTAAAAATCTTCAAAAACTTCAAAACCGTGAGGCATGGATCATTACTGGTGCCTCATATCTAACACGATCAAATGATGTTCTTGATCAGCTAGGCTGGTCGAATTTAGCTGAACAGAGACAATACCAAAAAGCCATAATGACGTTTAAGATAATCAATAGAATAGCCTGACACCGTCATATTTGTCTCACATGTTTACTCTTACTAATTCACTTAATGACTACGGATTATGTTCTTCCAGGATGAAAATTGAGCTCCCCAAAATAGAGCTATTTTAAAAATAGTTTTGCATTTACAGGTACAAAAGTTTGGAACGCTTTTCAAATTTCCCTTAAAGACGAAAAATCCTCGGCATCAACAAATCGTCCAAATAGTTCGTAATTTAATGATCAGAGTAAATAGTCTTTAACTAATCTATATACGGATTTTTTTGTAAACTAAATTTTAATATTTCTTGTATTATAATTTGATAAGATAATTTGAAAATAATTTAATCCTCTCCTCTCCTCTCCTCTCCTCTCCTCTCCTCCCCTCTCCTCTCCTCTCCTCTCCTCTCCTCTCCTACCCTACCCATCCTTCCATCAATGAAGCCCCAGATAAACCAACCAATCATTCTGCAATAAATGTTTTCACTTACTCACTCAGTCAGCCAGTCAGTCAGTCAGTCAGTCAGTCAGTCAGTCAGTCAGTCAGTCAGTCAGTCAGTCAGTCAGTCGTTTGGTCTACTAGCTAATAAACCTGAATAAACGTGTCTCTCTCTGTAAAACTAATTGTTTCAAAGAGAACAAATTGCTTTTATCTTGCAGTCTCGGTAAACTCTTCTCTCATGATCAGGACTTTGACGAACAAATATTGATTGAATACTATTTTACTCTAGGTAACGATTCCGCCAAAGGAGACAACCTACTGGTGTACTTTGCTTAGGGGACCGGACTTAAAATCCAAGCACCACATCACTAAGGTACTTTGCGGTAAATGGACTACTTGTCACTCAAAACAGACAACAATTTTCGCTTGAGTGAGTGTACTGCTTCCTTTTTGAAAAGAAAACCGTGAAGCTCTTAACCGTCAGTGGAACAGAGTCATGCTTCTTTGAAACGCCTATGTAGTGCTAACTGAAATTTGCAGTTAAAGTTTTTGTACTAGCTGATAAACTTAGGACCTTCTCAGTTAAAAGTAACTAATTCCAGGATTGTTATGTCATAATCAACAAGTTTCCAATTCAACTTTTCAGACTGAGGACTTCATATACTAGATGTCCAAGATGCCAAACGGAGATCTTCAGGAAATTGCTTTTCAGGGGTAGGGTCGTGGGCCCATACGTTTACATGATATGTCTCATCTAGGTTGCCCTTTCCCAACGGGATGGCCGGGGGTGGGGGAGGAGGCTTGGGGGTTGGTGTTTACTTTTAGAAGTTTTTATGATAGAAATATTTTTTCTTGCCTGTTGCTATCCAGGTTGAGCCTTACATACAGAAAGGAAACGAGGGATTTGTTCATCACTACGTCATCTACGAATGCGACGGAAACTTTACAGAAAACGACTTTGATGAGGGCGTCGATTGTTTCGCTACAGCAAACATGCCGTACCGCAGGTGTCAAAAAGCTGATTTACTCGCTGCATGGGCAGTCGGAGGAGAGGTACAACCTCGTTCCCAGGTTTTCTCTTCTTTCCCTCTCCCTCGCTGCAGGGAACGGGAAGAAGAGAGACACTGGGAACGACATTGGGAGAAGTGGACTTCTTTTTTTAAGTGTGACCATGGAATTTACTTTGGTGCTGTACAAAGTGGTTCTTACCTTGAGTCCGTTGATGAAATCCTAAAGCGTAACCACTCAAATGAAAGCTACTGTGCAGCAATTTTCCGTAGCGCTAGGGTTCCTGTGGTGCTGTCATAACCTTTGCGTCTGTGACAAAAATCCCAAAGTGTGTCCTTCAAATAAAAGATATTGAGTTGTTCCTTCCTTTGTTGCTCGTTATCATGCTGTACAAGATTGTACCTACTTTGAGTCTTTGAATGGAATGCCAAGGTGCTACTTTGTAAATAAAAGTTACTAAGCAGTACTTTCCTATTTCCACGCTGCTGTTTCTCAGTTTTATTGAAGTGGGAATCCCGAAAATTTGCCGCCGACAATGTTATTTTGGCATTCTTACAGGATAGAGGGATAGAGGGACTAGGCAAAGACATGGTTTTTGCAATCAACAATTCCTTTTTATCAAATTCATCTCGAAAACAAATTTTTGTTGTCATCTTGGAACTAAAATTAACCTAGTTAGCTTATATTGAGTAACGCTCGGCCGTCTTCTTTGTGACGCAAATAACTTTGAAATGAGCGAGAGAAGTTCAAAATTACAGAGAACAGATAGGCCTACAGAAAATTTGAAAGGTAGAGGGAAATCGAGTAATCACTACGTGTGAGAGAATACCGGTCGGTTTCGCTTGTTTTCTTCAATAATGCAAGTAGGTGCAATCGACATGCCACCGGAGGTTCCAATGGACGGCGCTCAAGAAAAGGAATAAGAAGCTTAGGTGGATCGACCATCATTTTAACCTTAGCTTGTGGGTTTATTGGGCTGGTTGCAACGCATGTCAGTAACATTCTAGTAACATTCTGTACTTAGCTCGTACTCTTATACCCTTAGAATTAACTTATTTATTAATTCTTCCAATCAATTTTTTTACGTTTGATTGAATTCCGATCCTTCTTTCCTCTCTATCCTGTCAGGCATTTTATTTTCCACCCCATGCTGGAATACCTCTTGGCGGAGAAGGTGCACCAAAGAACTTTCTTCTTGAGATGCATTATGACAATCCTGGAAACATTGTTGGTGAGTTGAAGTGCTTACGAATGTATAACGTAGGCCTTCCCTAAAAATGGGTGAATCAAAACGGGCGAATCATAGCTGGCGAATCATGCATGTTTATCAACCTGGATCTGCACTTCACAGCGGTCAAACGCAGGACGCGTGCGCTGTTTCTGCCATAATTTTACAAAAGAAAACACAACAAATGTCGAAAGTTTCACTTTAACCGCAAAACTTAACGCCATTTCTGAAAACGTAAGCCTTTTACTTCGAGCGTGTGTTCAGAATGAAGTAACTGGCATCCACAAGTATTATCGGCGCGAAATTTAGTTTATCGGGACATTTTATGTATCGTTTTCATACGAACTTCGCGCTCGTAAAAGTCTAAACTGATTCAAACTTCAATGCTCTGAAAAACCGGAAGTGACGTTGTTTTTTGAGTTTGACCGCTGTGAAGATCTGCACACAACCTGGCAATGAAATCGCCGGTTAATTGATTAATTAATAATTAAAATTTAGAACGCGCCTTTTCAATTCAAATGTGATCCAAAGCGCGTAACATGGAGTCTTCGGTTTTTATGTTTAGGACGACGGGACAGCTCGGGTGTTCGCTTGTTTTACACAGACAAGCTTCGACAATATGACGCTGGGGTTGTTTCAGTGGGACGTGATGTAAACAGTTGGCTCATTGTTCCTCCCAAACAGAAGAGTTGGACAACAACTGGCTACTGCATGCATCAATGCACTGAGGTGAAACTAAAAATAAAGTTACTTCTCTTTCTGGGCTACTTAGTGCTAGTGAGAGATATGGAATTGATCCACTAGGACGTACAATTAGTACCGAGCAAGCAGTCGATTTAGCGGCCTGCGTGATGATTTTTTTATGAATAGCAATAATGACAGTAGTACGGGTAGCAGCAGCAGCAGCAGCAGTAGTAGTAGCACAGGACACCCAAGCATAACATTTGAATATTATTAAAAATGGCGTTTCAAAATATAAGACTTTGTATGGGATTTCGAAGCGAACATTTTGAGCAATACATAACAGTAAACTAACTGAATAAAGTTCATGAAACATTACATGGTGTTGTTTGCTATCCTTACAACGCATTTTGAGCAATTT
>Ga0126336_10000298_pt1 | contig 18162 bp, 7 predicted proteins | sample SidCmetagenome_FD_92530 | JGI IMG/M metagenome (GOLD analysis project Ga0126336, IMG submission 92530) | Coral microbial communities from El Islote,Puerto Morelos, Mexico - Siderastrea C C metagenome | ecosystem: Host-associated > Invertebrates > Cnidaria > Coral | place: El Islote,Puerto... | reverse complement strand
GGTAGGTTGTGCAACCTAACTTATTAATACTTCTGCACATTAAAGAACAAGTTTTTCTCCTAACTGACTGAAACTTGATTGATGTCCCTAGGAAATCACATTTTAGTTTTTAATTTTTGATCGCCTAGCTGTCCGGGTTTGAAATATTTTTGTGTGTGTTTTTTTTCTAATACTTCAAGCAGTATTTTGATCTTTACAAGTTCATGGGGGGAGGAAAGGGGGTAAATAGAGAGGGAAGGAACTGTTACGGTAAGCAATAAAACTATTCTGTATTAAGGTAATCGTCTCATAGCCTTGAAGAAAGAAAAGTAAGTGAAAAGAAACTTATTTATTTATTTTTTAATTTATTTGTTATTATTCTTTAAGCAAGAGCTTTCCCGTTTCGTTTCTAGTCGAATAGCACGCACAGGTGCAGTTCTGAATATTGTGTGGCAGAAATATACACTTAAAGAATCCTTTAGCAAAACATGCCTTTCGAGGCTTAAAACGTGTTATTATTTTTTCATTTTATGGGCTCGAAAAATTAATTTGTTCGTAGCTCTTCGAAATATTAAAAAAATTTCTACCGGTCTCCGAACAGTTATTGCGCCTCCCTCAAATGCTTTTTTTTTTCAGCCACAACTCAAAATAAAATATATTTATAAAAAAAGTGGAATAAAAATAAGAAATAGAAAAATACAATCAAAAAAAAAAATTACCCAAAAACTAAAAAGGAAAGCTAAGGATAATGTTAAAAATGGTATGTTGAATATTTCTGTGGAGAATCGAAGATAGACCATGATTTGTGTAAATATCTGACACAAACAACGAAAGACTATTGATCCCTTTCGAAAAAGCGAAAAACAAAAAAGGACGCAGAAGGACGCAACTCTAAAATAATATGACTACTGAATTATGCAAAGTCGATTGAAGCTGTTATGACGTATTAGTCACTGATGGAAATTAGTTCAAAGAATGTAACATCAAAACCTTCCAAGAGATTATCCCGATATTCTTGGTTTGAGCTAGCGTTAATAACACTAGAATAAATTACCATACGTTATATGATGTTGTCAGACTTATCCGATACGAAAATTGTTTCTAAACTACGACGTTATTAAAAACAGGACAACGAACTGCTTAGGTATACTGCTGCGTAAACGTGTTGACAAGGTGGACAATGACCGGTAAACCATCGTATTTTTTAATTCAGATTTATTTGGATTACAACTGTCAATGGGATTTTTGTTTTAGCTCACGTACGGAATGAGCGGAAAGAGCAAATCAAAGTAATTCTGGGATAGACTGTTGGTTTGATGAACAATGATAAACAAGGGTCGTAAAGCAGAGATAAAGCACAAACATGTAGATAAAAGTAAATGAAGCAGAACACTATATATTTCTGTATATTTTCAATATACAGTTCTGATTTTGACTTATTCTTCCTTGAAAAATCCGTAGGTCTGAGTTTGAACTTGTATTTTCTATAAACTGATCAATAAATGATCCTTCTATTTCGACTTTCACCCCTCATTTCCCGTGAAATCGGCCCAACTTTATTGCTTTTTAATTCTTTTTATTCTTCATTAAATTTAATTCTTCTTTAAGAAGCTTTGTCGTTCTAGTCAAATTTATTAAAACTTTATTAAGTCGAAACTGCATGAGCCGGGGTCGAGAAAAACACAACGTAATTACAGCAGTGTGATAACTGCCGCATGAGACAATACTTAAGCTGAAAATGGGCTATCTGGTTTTGCGACAGCCCATTGCAAATGTGAAATTTTCTGACACTTGAAAGACATACATATAATAAATACGAATAATAAATAAGAACGCTACTTGAAATACTTTTTCTTGGAATTAATTTTGGGTAATTATAAGGCATAAGGGCGAACCTCATGAACATGATGTCACTGCGAGACTCCAAACCTTTGGTGTACATTATTTCTTGCAAATACGTTTTCCTTTCCATTACAATATGGTTTCGGGTGGTTCTGAATTAAGAGAAACCCTAGCCTTAGTCGAGAGCACAAATGGCTAAGCTGTAACACCGCTGTTCATTATTGGTAGAAGCCATGTCATATTTCAAGCTTAATTGAAAGGAAGATTCTTAATAGCGCATTAACAATTCTTGGGATAATACAACTTGACACCGTTGCCAAGGTAATTTAAAAGCTCCTTGCACTCAATTACGGGCGAAAAATGAAAACTCACTAACTAAAGACACCGACATTTCTATTCTTGTTTTTTTGTCCACTTCTATTCTCTTATATCTTGACAGCGGACAGGTGCAAAAATGCATTTCAAATGTATTTTCCTTCGAGCTTCATTGCGCTAAGTTTTTTCCTTGTTTAGTTGATTTCAGTCCTATATGTGAATTATCTGACGACTGGCGAGTTTGGGATATCATCTGGTCACACAAGAAATATCAGGAGTTGGCCCCTCTGTGGTAAGATAATTATATGTAAAAATACAGTTAAAAAAAAGGGTATTTCTTTCCATAGTGGAAGAAAACGCAGTGCTGCCCGTCGTTTATGGATTTGTCACTGGAAATCCGCCAGCTGAAAACGTCAAAATCAAGTTGAACAAATTTTTTCTTGTTGGACGATTTTCCATATATTTAATGTTTGAAATAAGAATCAATCACAGGCGCCACGGGAACTTTCCCTGTATGTGTGCATTGGAAAAAAAGTACAATGATTAGTTGGAACCGGGAACATAATGCAAGTGTCGCCTTCTAAAATGGTGGACCTGTTCGAATAAACAACTCGCGTGCATACGATTGGCCTTCTAAACAAACACACGTTCAAATTTTGCAAAGACGTCGTGGTTAAAATAGGCCTCCGTAGATTAATTTTGTCATTTTCTGCGAGAGGATTAACTGTTGCGATGAAAGCGGCAAAGCCAGCGATTCGTTCTGCTGTCAAAGAAAGTACCTGGAAAAAATTTCTTCTTTAAAAAATTTCTCATAACGTTAATCTTTTCCAATTCAAATTACTCCATTTTATTACTTATTGGTCAGTGTGTGCATATTTTGGCAAAAATTCACTTTAATAGTCCAAAAATAAATCATTTGTTTTCTTAATTACCTGCAGACGACAAAGTTGACAAGCATATTTCTTCGCTTGCTGGATTCCCTGCATGGAGCTAATGATTTACAAGTTACAAAAGACGGTTTTCCTTAACTAGTTAATGTTTTGACTGCCTGACGAATCTGAAACCTATTCTTATTCTTTTAAGTCTGTTTTAGTCGACGAAGATTCAAGTTTGGCGGTTAAAACGCCTCGGTATTGTTAACTCTCATGAACGTTGTCAGAGCACAAAATTTAATGACCACCACGGCTTTCTAGCCCTGCAGACCTCATGTCTGACAGGCTGGATTTTTGCCACCTGTGTTCAAGTCGTTTTAAAACATTTTCCAACCCCACGTTGTGAACCTAATCAGGAACATGTATCTTGATAAATATTCCGCAAGTGCATGGCATAACTTCTTTTAATGTGCAGTCCAGCTCGAGTAAGAGAAAAAGAAAGTCCATAGTTATGCCCCCACTATAAGATGGCGATGAGTTCTTTCGTTCTGTACAGCTCCCAAATGATCCCGACGCCGAAACGATCCCCCCGCCCCCAGTTTTTTCCACACTGATCCTGAGGTGATCCTCAAGTAATTGTTGCAGCGGACCTGAACGATGTGGTTCACACAAGTTATTGCCACACCACAGACAACAATACAAAGGTAATGAATAAAGAAAAAGAGAGAAGAAAGAAGAATTAAAGGTATAGTGAGTCCCTTCTTCGGTAATAAGAATTCCGCCGCATTTTAAACCTATTAAAAAAATTCAATTTTTAACTATCTGAGTTTTATTCTCTCTTTTGCTAACTTCCTTATGTTTTATCCATACATCCGTCTTGTTGTTTACCATATGCATGCTAGGTCATGCTTATAATTGTAATTGGGTTAGGCTTTTAAAAATGTTTTTTCTTTCTTTCAAAGGCCACCTACTAAGTCAGCCGTAGTAAAAAATTTCGGCTTTATTATCCGGCGACTTTATGCAACTCTTCGCCACTTTTTGCGAAAATATCTACTTACGTAATTTCATTAAAGAGGGTCTGTTATATTGCCATTAATATAACGGCGTTTGATTTCTTAATACTGGATTTTGCAAAATGGATTGTTCATTTATTCCACGATCTTCTGAATCGAACGTTATTCCAAAAATTACTGAAGGATCAGTCCTGGATAATTGTGGAAAATGTTGGGAGGTCCGGAATCTTTTGGAGTCAATTTGGGGATGATTTTGGGGTCGGGTTCATTTCAGGAGCTGTACCTTTAGCCTGCGTCACTGACATGCTTTATAACGGTTTGTTGTTTAGGCTTGTGCTTTGTGTTAGGATTTGGTTTTAAACAGAAAGCACCCCGAGCAAGACCTTCATGTAGTTCTCAAAACAAAGCTGACATATCATGAAAGATTCGGTTTATGAGTTTTAGGTAGACATGCTCAACTTGGAAGTGTGTTATGTGTAACAGTGTAACTCCACTCTGTTTCAACAAACAAAAACATCGAAATAGTTTCCACTATGAGCAAATTACGGTAACAAAAATTGGCAGCTGTTCATAAATTGAATCAGGAAAGAATACATGTGAATTAACGAGCGCGTCCGAGTAATTTGTGCGTTGAGTGTAACCTGGGGCCGAGACATTTGTGCATTTTGCTGGTAAATAAATAAATAGATAAATAAATAATTAGATTGCAGTGGCACTTCTACAGAGTGGCTTTTCGTCCTCTGATCCCAGATGGAATTTGGAAATGGTGGTTTTTGTGGAGGGAGAAAAATCGGAGAACCCGGAGGAAAACCCTGGAGCAAGGACGAGAACCAACAACAAACTCAACCCACATGTGACACGGGACCGGGAATCGAACCCAGGCGACAATGGTGGGAAGCGAGTGCTCTCATCACTGCGCCATCCCTCCTCCCCAAATCTCTTTTGATGAATTCAACCATTCATAAAACTGGACACGCTTTGTAGTTCTTGACAGTTTCCCGCCGTTTTCAAGGTCTTGCGAGGGTGGGAGGGAAGGGGTGTCACGGGAATGCTCCGCCTCAAAGTTCAAACCATACCCTTTAATATACTTATTTTTATCGAAAGGGTACCCTTTCCTTATAACTAAAACAAAAATTGGACCTTTTCTATACCTAAAAAATTATCCAAAAACGTAACGGTAGGTCATCGCTGGATCAGTTCAGTAGTTGCTCGAAGGGTCAAGCTGTGGTATATTTTTGAGTCCTGATTTCTGTCAAAATTTTGCGACCCACTTTAGTACTTAGCTGTGATCTCTTTATGTTTAAGGTGTATTCCCCTGCCATTTCGTAAACTGTAAGCGCAAAAAAGGCACCCTTTCGGGGAGAGACTCCCTGTATAGTCCCCTATTAATTAAGAGTATCCCCTCCCAGGGATTGCGAGAATAATTTAAAACTGAGAAACTGGGCATGAAACGTACTTGAGAAGCATTCAAAACATTTGCGGATCTGCCTCGAGAATTTTCAGAAAATTAAAAAAAATACAGAAAGAAACGTTCGTTTGACCTTTAGCGCTGAGCCCTTCAGCAATGTTTAAAAAACTTAAGAAACTGTTCAGAAACGTTTAGTAGCATCACTAAAGGATAATGTTTAGAACTTCATTGCGGAAAATCGTCAAAAACGTTTATGAACAGTTGGAGTAGAAGGTCGATGAGCGTATGGCTAACTAGCCGTAGCCCATCTGATTGGCGCCCACAGAAAACGAAGCTAAGTATTCTTACCGTTTTTGTAGTCATCTAAATGATTGTAATCGGAAAAAAACGATACTTAGGTCATATTTGCAAACAATCAAAATAACTTCTCCACGTGGAGGAGATAAAGCGCGAGAAAGGACAGCAAGAGTGATGAAAGAGCCAACCAGATTCATGTATTCACGATATACCACACTCACCCGCATAAAGACTCAAAAGTATTTATGCTGAAAAATCAAGTCACTCGACGTGGGATATTTCAAATGTACAAATGTTAAAGGGGCATAGTCACTAGGATTTCGCAGATTTCTGGTCAAAACTGTGCTAAAATTATTGGTAGCTAACTTTATCCATGCCCAACATTGTGTTTTAACATTTAAATGAACATATTAACTTAATTTTATTAAGAGAAAACAAACCATGACCATTTAATATCGATTTAATGCCAACACGCTTAAAGATTTTGAAAAGTTTAGCCTAAGTTTTTAAAACAACGGTGCACCGGTATCGCAGAGGTCATGGGTTTGATTCCCGTTCAAGCCTGAATTTTTTCAGGTTTCTTCTTTTCAACCGCTTAGGTTGAAACACCTTCACTGCGATGATCTACATAGAAATCTAAGTTTTTAAAGTTGCAATCCATTTCCATCCGTGCCATCTGTAGCAACAGACGACAGAAAATAGTTTCAATGAGGCAATATAGTCTTTGGTAACAAAACTAGACCGTTATTTGTGGGCGTTCATTGATGTGAGGACATATTTTTGATTTTTAAAGTGAACTAAAATAGCGTGACTATGCCCCTTTAAAATCATATCACATGTTAACGTCAAATTCCGGAGCTGAACGTAACAGAGCTCTTCTTGGTGTAGAAACGGCCGTTTCTTCTTGCTAGCTAATCCATCTGTCAGATTTAAGTGGGATGTTTTTTTCAACTGGCAGGTGCAGACTCTCAGGCCGTCTGCTTGCTCACCTAAAATCCAATTCGCTTGCCAAACAATTGCCAACTGCCATCCGGAGCCTGTTTTCTCTTTTCTTTTTTTTCCACACTAAAGTATTATAATATAATGAAATGCTAGAAACGTATCGGTGCACGTCTCAAACAGTAATTTTTTTCGCAGGCAGATTTAATCTAGTCTCCCGTTTGACTTAACGTACTATTACACGGATAACTGGAAAAGTGCTATCGAGATAAGAAGTCATTTGGACACGAGTCCTCTTTCTTCTGATTGGTTCCCGACTTGAACCGGTTCTTAATGTTTTTTACAAGGTTGTCACGAATTTTATACGCCTGCCCCCAATTTATCCCTCTTCGGGAAAGAACCCAGAAACCTCAGTCCAAAGGACTGAAAAATTTTGCTCGAAAGCATAAGGATGCACGGAAGGAAAAAAGTGGCATTTTGTTGGCATCGTTTCCTAAAACTCAATCTGATTTTTGACGCGAGTAATTCAGAAGCAAAGGTATTCTAACCCAAACGTTGCAGCAGTTATTTCAGACCACTAAACGTCGAAGATAAAATTCCTCAAAGGGGCAGTGAGTATTCGGCACTGGATTTCGCTTAAAAATATAAACAAAGCGATGTTGTTTTCTCAGAACTGGACAAGATGTATATATTATGCTAACGAGAGAAAACACTTAGTTTGTCCATTTCCTTTTGCAAACAAAGGGAAGATCAATCGTTTTGATTTTTTACAGCTATAAAACGAAGCAAAATTTAAATAGTTTAAACGACGGGTGCATGTTTGACGGACTTACATTCATTGGCCAATTGTACAGTATCATTTTCGTTGATGAGACTTACTTTGCTAACAGTATTGCTTGGATTTTTCTTGTTCTTAAAGAAACCTTTACAGAAGCTCGAACTTAAAGTTTATTTAGCACAAGGAAATGCAAATCTGGATTTACTTGGTGAGTAGAATGATATATATTTTTTTGCTTTAAATGAAACTCCTCATTACTCATATCAGAAAAATAAAAATAATTTTATTTCTGTGCCCATGTTATGCATTTTCTCCTGAAGCTGAAAGGCAGGTGACTTTTGGCAAAAACATCCGCTTCTTCTAGAAAATACTTAAATTTGAGACATATCGACAATGGTTTAAATTTGTTGCCAGAACTCAGCCGAGAGGATTTCTAGTACTTCCAAAGTTCATTTTCAGTATCGCAACAACTGTGTTTGGCTTATAGACGAAGTTATAAATAAACATTCAAATGCTTCTAACGTTTTTCTTTTTACATACTCGGTTTTTCAAATTGTGCACTTACATGTAATTTGTTATTTACTTTATGGACGTCTCATTTAAGCATATGGTTACCTTATATTACATTTTCGATCATTATGAGTATATGATTTATTATATCAGATCGAACAGGCGTTTACATGTCACCATGTTCATGTTACAATCCCCCTGCATCCGCTGAAGCCAGAATAAAGTTTTTATTTTTACATGAAAGCCCATGCTGTAGCTATTCATTTACGCTGTTCTCTCTTTTTTAAATATATCTTTTCAGTTTTTATAAGTGGAACTTTCCGACACTTTACATCTTGTTGTTACTGTAATCTCACACGGTTTTTAATTAGTTCGCTAGAGACATGAGCACCTGAAATCATGTTCCATTTTAATTTAGAGTACTAGTCAAACAAATCGGAAAATATGGAACGGCAAAAACACAGCAAAATGATATTCATCATATCTACTATGAAACCGTTGCTTTAAGTCATAACCTATAAAACATTGACGTATATTTTAGTTTTATCCTTAATCTTTTGTATTTAATCCGTAGATATTTTTTACATGGCAAGAAACTTTAAAGGAAGCGAAGCCCCTCACGGCGAATAGCATTAATAGCCGTGTGGTTCAACCATCCACTGTTTACGGGACGTTGTCAAATACACGAATCTTTTCAATCACCTCGGTTTCGTCATCAAAAAAAGGTAAATATAGAAAAATTTTAATTCCTGTCTTGTGTGTAAACGGGTTACTTCAATGTTTACATTCGTACATGAGAGATTATCCTATGGTTTAGCTAGCAATAAGACTACTCGTCCTTGTTCTCAGACAGGCGCAGGAAAGTTAACTGTCACTCATAGTAGACAAACCATTGTAATATTTAGGTGTCAATTACAAAAAATCAAATAAATTTTTACTTTTCAAAGACAGCGTGTGCGATCATATGTCTATCAGTCAATAGACAGTGGTGATTGAGCCAATCAGTTTCACGTATTTGCAAGAAAAGTCGGTGAATATCTGCAAATAGACAACGACGATTCAACCAATCCGATTCGCGGTGAATGTTTATTATCTAGTGAAGCTTTTTTCAGTACATGTTCTGGTCTTAAGAGTGCTTTGTATTCCCCACTATTACAATGCATTTGCATAAGGCTCACAATTTCCAAATAAGGCTTTTTCTGCCTTTGAAAATAACACTAAAATACTCGGAATAATGCTTTTTAAGCGCTTTTAGCTCTTAAAATTTCTCAGGTTTCTAAGAGGAAATTCATCTTGGCTTTACTTAGATCCTTGAATATCAGCTAGTATTTTAGCAGAGCCTTTATTTGCAGTTTCGTTCTTCTTTTGCTTAAACTCAGGAAAGTTCACAAAGCAAAACGGAAATAGCGCTGGCGCAGGTTAACTTAGCCCCCAAATTTTTTATTTAAAACTATGTTCGGTTAGTCTTAAGCTGTCACTTCTCTGAAAGGGTTTCACATGTAAAGCTATAACGATGCTGAATGGTAGCATTACGCCTAGTAACGCTTTTGCCTTCAGTGAAAAGATGAGATGCTTGACAAAATCCAGCATTATGTGCAAAAGTGAGTTCAAAAGTAATTTTGGTTTGCTGGACATTGTGTTAATCTATGTTTGAACGGTACTATTTTTTACTTATCCTAACAAAACGTGTGTTTGAGTGTATATTTTGCCGTTTCTAAGGAAACTTTGCTTTGAAACGTCAGCTGTACATGTTTTCTTGAAGATTGGTCTAATTTTCTCAGCTTTAAATCCTCCAAAGCTTATTACACGAAATTTTAACGACAACTTAAGACACTATTTTGCCACATTAAATCTTTAGCCTCATTAACGGAGCAACTGTATTAAAGAAGTCTTTAACAAGAGAAAAAGACTGGATGAGCTTAGGTGGGGTTTAGGGTCTAGGATTCGCCTTAAATTCAGACCAGATATAACGAGGTGGCCGTATTGAAAGGGTTGCATTAAAGCGAGGTTTTACTGTGATTGAAACAGGTAGATACGACAAAATACCTAGTCTCTGCAATTGTAACAAAATTGAAGACGAAACTCATTTTTTACTAGATTGCCCGAGCTATTCTTCGATAAGAGACAGGTTCTTTTCTAAAATAGAACCTAAAATCCCATTTCTACGACTGTTATCACATGAGACCTTACTGTCATATCTTCTGAATTGTACTGATTATTTTATAAATATTCAATTAATTTCATTCATCTCGTCATGCTTTGAACAGAGAGACAAACTAGTTACAATGGCTACCTCTCTGAATGCTTAAAAATAAGAAATGGTTGTAATCTCTTTAGTTATTTTAATTAATTAAGTAATTAATAATTGAATTTAAGTGGCTTTTGCAATACTGTAATACTTTGTTATAGTCATGCAAATAAAGCTTGTTGTTGTTGAATTGCTTACACAGGACCCCCCTCTCTTAGGACAAAATTATTTACTTAAATCATTTAAAAGGCAAGCAGGTACATACCTTATCATAGGAAATTAACGCTCCCTGAAATTAGCGCCAATTGTAATAATTTGCGTTAATTCAAGTCTTGTTAATTTTTGTGATCATTAATGTCCGCGTTGCTCATTAAATGGGGCGTTATTTTTCGCGACCTTAATTTCCATCATTTTATTAATCCCAAATTCTGAATCCAGTCCAGACATTTTTTAAACCTTTTTCTGCGTACATTTAGGCAGAATTTAGCGCACATCGCCTGTAAAGAAATTGCCTTACACACTTGTAGATCTGTTTTGTTCGAATTTTCAATGTTAACAATGATTTATTTGTTTCAGTTGTAACCACAAACTGACTGTGTTTCTTGGTGTTAATCGCTTTAATTTCTCTCTTCCGCGTTAATTTCCTTTATTGGGGAGTAAGTTTTCCTTTAATTCGCGTTGATTTAAAATACCTTAATTAACGCAAGTATGCAACAATGTATAAGTAATTGTCTTTTCCTTGTTGCAGTGAACGTAACTGTTACAAAGTCAGCATTAGTCACGCCAAGTGCTGTGAGCAAATCCTCTCTTCAAAACGAGGCGTCCGTGAAAACGAACAGGCAATCTGGACTAGAAATCGAGGCACACACCCTCTCCATCACTGAGCCTCGACCTGAAAAAGAGAACTCAGGAAGTGCACAAGCTGAGCCTTTATCTGTAACAGAGGCTACGCCAGAAGGCGAGTCAACACCAGAGCCCCGAAATGAACCAGACGGTGCTCATGGGGAGTCAGAGCCAAACGCGGAGCCAGAAACATGGCCAGAGCCTGGACCCGAGTGGAGCAAGGCCTTCAAAAAATGGAAGGCTGCCTGGCACGTTCACGTGTATGTGTTTGCGACTGCCTTTCTCGTTATTGGTGTTTATGCTGGATATTACGTCGTGTTGAACATTTACGACGGCTTAGATAACAAATACCTAAGCGTGAGTTTAAACGCCATGGTCTTTCTTTTCGGAATAACCAGGGCTTTTGTACTCTTTCTGGATCCTTATCACCAGGGGGACTTGATAAATGCTATATTTGTGATGCGCTTGTTATGGTCCATAGGGGGCCCTTGTTTGACCGCATCTGACAGCCTCATAATATTGGCCCTTATAGAGACCTCTAGAGTATCGATCGCGCCGCCGAGATTTCAGAAGCTAGGGACAATGTTAATAGTTGTTGGAAGTCATTTTGTTCTTGTTATCGTCTCGGATACAATAGTGTCAATGTACATGGAGGCCAAAGTTATGATTTTAATGTGCCAAATATTCTTCTCTGTGTGGGGCATTACTCTAGGAGCTGGCTACGCAAACCTTGCTTACAAACTGAACAAAAAACTCTTTAGCCACAAAAAAGTGAAAGAAAAGGAGGACACAATGTATATATTTCTTATTTATGCCTCAGCAGCGGCAAATTTCTTCATTTGTGGCGTTATGATCTACACTATGGTTGGAGTATTTGGTGTTTATTCAGACATTACTTTTGTAGATGCCTGGCATTGGTGGACTCTACAAACTCTTTTCCGCGTCGGAGAGGTCGTCACCTGTGTACTGATTTTCACCGTCAGTGCAAAGAGAACTCGTGTTAAGATGGCGGTCGATGAAATATCAGAATTTGATTCACAGTCGCAAATATCTGACTCGACAGATGGTTGCTCGGCATTCCAAAAACTGCAAATGTTTTTTTATGAAATAAGAAACAGAGGAAGAGTGGTCGATAGTTCTGTTTTGTCGAGCGGCGAGGCACAAAACTCTACTGGAATAATAAGAATTAGCTCTAGTGACGATAGTGACACACTCCCTCCCGCGTTTGAGGCATTTCAAGCGAAGAGCAGGGGGAGGCGGCAAAGCTTGTTTTCGCGCATGCAAGAGGCAACCATAGAGAACAGAATTTCCCAACTGGAACATGCTCCAGCTGTAGTGACCTCGGGACGAAGTAGAAGAAGACAAAGTTTATTTTCCGCTATGCATGAAGCGAGTATTAACAATGCCATCTCAAACTTTGCTAATGCATTGACTCAAGCCGAAACAAACATCGCGTGCGAATCTTTTGAATCAGACACAGATCCTAATGAGGAGCCCACGCCTTTGCCCCTTCCGCGCAGGGGCAGACGGACCAATGTTTTCTCCACTCGAGAACAAACAAATCCAGATAAAAATATTAAGCGTCAAGCGATGATGGAAGACATAAAAGAGGAGTCTGTTTATAACGGAGAAAGTGAATCAATTCATCACCCTCCGCTGTTAAAAAAGCGAAGTTCAGAGAGACTGCGTCAAGTGTTTACAAGCTTACTTCCCTCTCTAGGTAAAGATGGCGGCAGCGAGCCAAACAACATTGTCGAAGTGAATGAAAAGGAGAGCAGCTCTGCAGACTCCAGCTCAATTTCTGTTGTGTGCTCCTGACTGAACAAATGTTACTGAAAATATGTTTTTCTATGATGACAGATCAAAAATGGATACATGAGTTTTAAGGGGGAGCATTTTTAGCATACAATAGTCCCTCCTCTTTCTCAGAGGTAGTCGAACGAGAAGCCAAACATGCGAGTCGTGCGCGAAGGAGCATGTGGAAAGTAGATGTTATCGCCCAAAGGTTAAGCGACACCTGCTGGTATTGCAACTGGAAGAAAAAAGTAAATCTTAGCTTACGGCTTATGGCTCTACCTGCCCTAAGGGCAAGCTTGAAACTGAATTTTACTGCACTCTTTTTGTGAGATTTACATGATGAACCCGTTTAAAGAGCAATGATGATCTGTTCTACAAAAAATGTTTTATAGTTTTTGGCTGAAAAGACAGAAGACGAATGGCTTTAAATCTTTGATCTGAAAAGTCCGTAATACTGGTACAATACTTGGCCCGAACAATTTGAACCGGACGAAGAAAAATAAAAGAAAAATTACGAAGCTCAAATAAACAGTATACTTTTGTTGGAGAAACATATTTAGAAGTAGAAGAATTAATAACGCGAACCCTAACCTAAACTGGAATATGGATTTGAAAGATTTCGGAATTAAAATATCTAATTTGAAAATACCTTGCTGAACCATTGTAAGTCCACTTAATTGTAAACAAACAAGGGAGTTAGTTACTAAAGAAACTGTGGTGCTGTGTCGGTGGGAAAGTGAAATACTTTGTATTTAACAACTGAGATGATAAGGTAAATTGGCCACCGTAAAGAGATTGAAAGATGACGCTTCGAGCGTTAAACCTTCGCCAGGGCGAAGGATTCGCCCCTGGTAAAGGGGTTGTGCGTGACGCGTGATTTGAGCAAAAACAAGTTCGTGATGCGTGAAAACAGCTCAAACTCAGCCGTGATCCGTGAACAAATAGCCCAGCTTGATGCGTGATCTGCCTACTAAAGAGACTGTGATTTGTGTATTCAATGAAAATGTATGTGAAAACAAAGAATCAACTAGGGTTTACACATTAATTTAGCCTTAAAACAGTGAAAATGATAAACATTAACTTGAACACACCGATGCTCGTCAGGATCCTATAGGTCAACTGCGTTCGATAATATTCTGCATCTAGCTAATCGTTAACTCGCACTTGTCTTCAAAACTCATAGAATTTAGCAGGAGCCTGGCTTTTGGCAAGAGCTATGCAACAAAAACGCGAATAAACAAACAAACAAACAAAACAAGACAAAACCGGTTTTGGTTTTGATTGATGACAGCATCTGGCGAAACTTCTAGCCTAGAACATGAACATCAATGAAGTCAAAAGTTCGATATTTTACAGGTAAAATAAGTATGATTTGCGTTGGTTAGAGCTATTAAAAACGCTCGTCCGAGTTTTCTCCCAAGCAACACAAATTATGCTGCCTGAGACCGACCTTTCGTTAACAGCATGTCTTCGCAAGTTTTTCGACTAACTCTTTTCCAGGACATCTCTCGCACTTTGCACAAGCCGCTAATAGAAATTGCCTTAATACTATGCTATTGAAGGTGGCTAGACCCAGTTTTTCACTAACCATATTTACTCTCTTTGAACATGAAATACAAAGATGCCTCAAACGAAACAGGAAATCGAGTTGCACCTATTTGTAGGGTATAGATTGAAGTTTAAAAAAGTGGCTTTTTTCCCGAGATCGACGTAGCCATAGCAACATGATGACGTCATTGCTATGTTTACTTTTCCTTAATTTGTGAGAAATCCAGACATTAGTTTTTAAAGCTATTTTTGGACTTGTAGTTCATATAATTGTCTTCAGTTGTACCGATTTTAAACATTTTTTATGAGAGCGTTTTCGAGAAATAATTGATTGAAGTTTTTAGCTGCTGCCATTAAACAAACGAATGAAAAACAACTCTTTTCGCTTTCACATTATTGGAAAACGGATGAAGCGATCTCTTTCATCTATTACTGCAGGATAGCTGAAATCTCTAGAAACAGTTTGAGACCAAAGTTTTCTTTCCATAGTCAGGATAAATGTCAGTTTGAGGAACGCGAAAAGAATATACAATTACAATTTGAGCCGTTTGTTGTGGTAATTTTCCCGTAAAGTTTGCCTTGGAGACGAAACTTTAGTTGCTTCTATCTCGATAAATACAAATTCTCTTGAACTGAAAATTTGTAAAGAAAAATATTTTGTAATAAACTTCAAGCTGCTTTAAAGTCGACCGACTTGAAAAGGGTCACTCTAGCCTCCAGGACCACCTTAATTTCAAATTCTGGATCCAGTCCAGACATTCTTGGCATCTAAGAAACAATAGCTTTTCCAAAAAGAAATTGCCTCACACAGGCGCCTGTAGATCTGCTTTGTTCGGATTTTTAAATTCAGTCTTGAAATCGGGATGTGACAACAGAGTGTGTTTCTTTGTGTTAGCTACGTTTTCAGGTCATTTTGAAAGTGTCGAGATTTCTTGTTAAGACTGTTATGTGTCTTGTCTCGTGTTCAGTGCGGCTATGACGGCTACACATTCTGCCCTCGGTACCAAAAAGAAAAGCAGTTGGCCCAGGCCCATTTGGACTCTCGACCCGCGAGTCTTCTGTATTACTTTTTTTTCATCCCAGAATGGTACTGTGACAATGTTTAACGTTAACTGTAAAAAAGTCAACACCCATTGAGACCCTCGATTTACCTCTGTAGTTTGAAATATTTCCTTTAAGGAATAATAATAATAATAATAATAATAATAATAATGATGATGATGATGATGATAATAATAATAATAATAATAATAATAAGCATTTATTTATACACGATAAAAACTAATTACAGCAGAGCTGATGTGGTAGTGTCTAAAAAGAAAAAATATTAAAATATACTACTATTACAAAAACAATAAAATAAACTGATGTAATTGAATGTAGTTTGTCAGCCCCCTCTTGAGAAAGAAAAAAAAAACGCGCAAAAAAATTGTGATGCCAACAGTGAGTTTCAAACAATATTTTTGCTAAACCACTTTCCACACAGACCCAAGTTGCAGTAAAACGAGTTAAATCCAGAAACAACTTACCATACATACGTACACTATTTTCTGCTCACAAACTGCTGTTACAGGTTGTTGGGCGAATCGTTTTAATAATACTGATAATATCCGAGACCCTGAGTGTACACTACACAGTCAGAGTGGACAGTTGTTTTTGTGGCAATTGTACTCCATCTTGTGAAACGTAACCAGAGTTCTTTTGTTTTACATCCAAATTTTTCCTTCTTATTCCGGTGTGAGCCAAGATAATTACAGTTGATATAAGTTGGTGCAACCCTAAAATCCCTGGTTAAAAGCTCTGCCTTTTGTTTGCGAACCAGAAATAAAGGTCATTAAATCGTGGTATAATTAGGCACATGCTTCGCTTACGCTAAAGTTAACATAACTATTTCATAAGAAGTATCTTTCAAGTAATTTAGAAAGAGAAGTTGGAAGTGGAAATTAATGCTCTATTTTTTGGGAGAAGTGATAGTGCAACTGCACCCCATCATTAACATGAATGAAACAAAAAACTCTTTGTGATTGGTAGATAACTAATGAAGACGAAATTTTTGTTCTCCCACACCATTAATGTTTGCAGAAAGCTTTTAGCTTCCATTGCAAAAGAAATATTCCGGTATTAGCAAGTTTTAGTCAATCAGCTCTTGTCTGACTCGAACGACTTCTATCGGAAGGTTAACAGCGATTGAGTAGCTAGAAGAAGCCAACAGCTGTAACAGGTAAGTTGTTATTAACTTTGTGAGAAACCAGTTATTTGATATTGGTGTAATAAAAACTGTCTGTGTTTGAGTTATTGAATTGCTTAGTAATGGTGTGAAAGAACAGCGCAAGGTGTTTTTGAGCAGATTTGTCTTAAATTTCACAAATAAAACAGAAGCAAGATAAAACAGGAGCGCGTGCGGTATATATATGGACCAGAGTTATTTCAAGGAGTATCTTTGAAACCATTGAACATCGTAATCCAAAATGACGAGCAAGCGAACTGACAACATGTGGAATTCAACCAGTTGTTTGCGCTCATGCAAATCAAACTTTTGAATTTATTTGGCATCACCGATGAGTATCGTACAAACTCGTACAGCAAAACTGTATTCAACACCGTTAAAATCGTTTGGCCGAGCCTTTTCCTGGTCAGATTACAAGAAGCGCGCATGGTGATGTACGTCAGGAGAGGTTGTTATTTTCCTAATAAATTGTTGAACGTATTTCGTGAAAACCTGAAACTCAATTTAGTAACTCAGTGAAAGTTTGCCCATGATTAGACGCTTTCTACGCCTGAAAAAGCCACACACAGTTGTAAGCAATCATACTATTTGTTGATAAAGAAATAAAATCCAGTCAGCCATGAACTTAAATATTTAATGAACTACCAATTAAGAAAGAATGCCAAATCAACAACATGAGTTGCTAGTTAATTAAAAATTGCCAGAATGGCAGCTTAGATGGGCTTAAATGTCTCCGAATCTCAATAAGATATTGTGCATTACAGCTACTGAGTTACGCTCTAATAAAGCACGCGCTTCGCAGTTTTAGCTGCTTGAGAGAAGTAGTGTAAAACTTATTTTACGTTCAGTTAGCTAGCAATGTTGATGGGTCTCCCAGTGGCTTAGAGGTTAGAGCTTGTGCTCGGTGTGCTGAAGGCTCGACTCCCTACAAGGTGTCAAACGTTTTGTTTGTGAGTTCCATGCTCGTGTCAAACTGCAATCTGCATATTTACCATCCTTCTCACAAATTGTCATTAATTAAGTATATTGTTAGCCTGCGTGCAGACGGCTCCTATTTCCAGGAGACGTCTGCAGGCAGGCTAGTATATTGTGCTTCCACAGTATAACATTTGCGCACAATGTGCACGTAATTGGTGAAAGTGCTATTTTTTGTTTCGTTCAATTTGTTTTACCGGACGTACGACAGAAGTGGGTCCCACTACATTATTGAGGAGGGAGATAGTTCTTACAATGGTTACCTTTGAGCCATAACGGCTTCCCTATGAGTATGACAATGTTACACAGGGAAAAAAATCCACATTATAAAAGACTTTGCCTATGTTATATTCCATATGGTTGTAATTCATTGACACTCAGTAGGAATCAGTTTATCACAAGCTCCACCTATTATTTCAGCAGAAAAGGGTATTTTTTATTTTTATTTTTATTTTTTTTTAAATGAAGCTGGAGTAATGTTACTTGACTTCATAGCCACGTTTACATAAGCTCTTCTCGGACCGCTACTCTGAACACACAAAATGCAGTTGGCGCGTCACGTGACCTATGT
>Ga0126336_10000297_pt1 | contig 18166 bp, 13 predicted proteins | sample SidCmetagenome_FD_92530 | JGI IMG/M metagenome (GOLD analysis project Ga0126336, IMG submission 92530) | Coral microbial communities from El Islote,Puerto Morelos, Mexico - Siderastrea C C metagenome | ecosystem: Host-associated > Invertebrates > Cnidaria > Coral | place: El Islote,Puerto... | reverse complement strand
CATCAAGTGGCACATTTGTAAATAGTGAGCAGACATCCAAAGAGCACATGATTCCGTTGTTATGTTTGTACTTTTTGGCCCAGTCCGCAAAACTAAAGGAGTCCTTAACAGAGTGTTGGTTGGATAATGCGTAAGTTTATAATGTTTATTACCGCTGTTTGTGTTTTATTTTTGATCAAGCTACGATGGCCCAGGAACAAAAGTCTTTATGATAAAGTGCTTTTAAGCTATTGAAAAAAGGAAGAAGATACATCTGAACTCTGGAACTTATCTCCATCCCATCCGGAAATGCCCGCTCTGATTAGCTCTCCTTACTTAACTTATTATGTAAACATGTAGTAAACTTGTAAATAGGATGTAACAAATAAAACAAGTAAACAAACAAACAAACAGGAAAAATGTTGAAAAACCGTGGAAGGGACAGTTAAGTAGAACGTAATAACTCAACCACGGTACGCACTTTAACTTTGTATTTACACAAATTAAACAAACATCAAATAAGCATTGTTTTGAAAAAAAAAAACACCTGGCTATCAAACATCAGAACACGTAAGTTCGGTAATTATAAACTACAGTTAACTGCCACCGTTAAGCTAGGACAACTGCAGTCTTAAATAAGGGAACTTTGATCTCGTCACCTGATCAACGTTCCCGTGTCCACTTGGTCCGGGCTGTGATTAATTCTTTCACTATCGAAACCCCTGGAAAATGTCAAGATTGAAAACAACTCATAATCAGAAACACCTGAACTCAGGAATTCATCTCTACCGTATCAGGAAATGCGCGGTCTGATTTCGATTGGCATTTTCATTACTTTTATGTAAACTTCATAAGGGCCAGTTTAATAGTAAGTGTCACTCATACTTGCTACACACTTTAACTCTGTTTTCACGCAAACAAACACCAAACAAATATCAGTGCCTTTATGCAAGAGAAGATAATCAGCGGCCAAGCAAGCCGCGGCTTATATATATAACACTCGAACTAACTGACACAAGGAAGCCACAGCTCGTGTCCCGGGGGGGTACTCCCTATAGTGGGCCATACAGGAAGGCTCCACCTGAAAGGGGGGCCCCCTTTAGCTCGCTTGGCAGAAATAACAACACGAAATACACGAAAGCTTGGAACCTTTAAGCAACTGAACCTTGGCAACTGAAAGCCTAGGGGGAAAAGCGGCGACCACGTATGCGAGGGGTGCAAATTTTGTTTTAAGTATATGAGAGGGGTGTCATTTTGATAAAAACTAGTATATTAAAGGGTAAGGGTTTAAGCCTCGGGGTGAAGCCTACCCGTAAAAAACCTTTATCGAGCAACCCCACCCTGGGAGAGGGGGGGGGGGGTGTAAGACTAGGGTTTTTGGATTGGTCTTACACAAGCCGTAGCTCATGCTAGACACGAAGTGACTGGTATAAATGGCATCATGGGGCTTGTATGCGGCTACACTTACTGCATCACCCCAGCAACCCGTGCCACGAGGCTTTCATTCAGGGATTAATCTGATCTCGGGACTTTATCCCCACCGTATCTGAATAAGAAGTTGGAAACACCCATTACTAAACAGAATGCTAAGACCCGACTTCAGAGAAGGAGGGGCTGTATTTATTTAGTGAAGTAAAATGGAAGGAACGTCAGATAATGATCAAACACTTGACATAAACATCGCGCGGCAAGTGTACGATGAATCCGTCCTCTCTACAGCTCATCGCCGTTCAGGATATGAGGTGGAATCGGACAACAAGAAAACCTTCCGCTCAGTTTTACGCTCAAAACTCGCTTCATGTTCGTGTTCTTGGGGTTGTGTTTCCCGTTTCCTTACTGGGCTGTTTCCGATCATTCACTGGCTGCCAAATTACAGCGTAAAGGATGACTTGTTGGCCGACATAACTGGAGGAGTTACAGTGGGAATAATGCACATTCCTCAAGGTAACATTTTAGCAATGAGTACAACTGGAAGCTTCTTTATACAGTAACCAGAGGTTAACCAGGCTCATAAATGTAAGCATATGTGTTGCATAACAGTCGACTGAATATAAGGATTGGGTCCACATTCCTTGGCTGCCTTAAAACATATCGAGCTGGAAATTTGCTATCAGATTTTAAGTTGTTGAGTAGCGAAAGGAAGGGCGGCTTTTACAAAACTGGTTTGGTTTGCTTTACAGATTACAAATCGATGTTAGACGAGTTTTTTGCGCCGTCAAAATAGATGGTTGAATTAAAGGAACAAAACATTAATAAAAGAAACAAGCAAACAAACAAACAAAAATCAAGACATTCGCAGACTTTCACGCAGTATCTCTAGATTTTCATGTTTTATCCCCGTTGGGCCGGTAATGGCGCAAAACTCAGTTTAAAGACGACGGCCGACGATTAAAACAATTTTAAAAGCAAACTTGATGCTTTGCATTGCGCATGTTTTTACTTTTGTCTGATAATGTAGCGCGTTGCGTGTGGCAGATCGCTGGCCATAATTACCTTATTTACAAAGTAATTACGCCTTCTGCTCATTTTCGTTTTCACTAAAACTTTTTCACATCACTGTCTCTCCGTCCTCCCAAAGAAAAATCGTCAAAGGACTATTCGACTTCCCTCCGGCTGTATGTAAAGTGAAAATTAAAAACTTTCGCGTAGTCCTTGCAGTAAAAGCGGAAAAAGGCGAGGCTAAGCTTTACGACTGATCAAACAAGTATGTTTGCAATAGAAAAAAAACAATAAATCGATTTACAGAAAAATGAAGTCTAGCAACAGAGTAGAGGCTTAGAATTCACTTCAGGTCTAATTTTTCCAGCATCGCTGTTCTTATCAGTCGCTTGCTTCGCAAATCAGGAAAGAAGCTTTTATGTCAAACGAAACGAGTGAACAGGATCAAACAAGTCTCTCCTGATACAAAGTATAAACTGACTAAAAGTGTACAAAGTGCAATATGAATAACGTGATAACCGGGAAAACAGTGGCGAGAAGCAAGGATTTGGGTTCTAATATTTCGTGTCAAAGTCCGGACAAACTTAACTTCGGAATAGGAACTGACATGTAGAGATTTTCTGACAAAGTTGTCGTCAATTTGGCCGTCAAATTTGACCATTCAGTGGACGTTTGGGCCAAATAATTTTCGAAATAAACGTAAATCTTCTAGTTTAATTGTCAGTAGTCTCCGTTGTAAATTACGAATTGAAGTTAGACAAGTTAAGCCGTCAAAATTAGATTTTGACGAATTTAAGTAAAACATTCTAGTTAAATTTGTTGAGTTTATAAATCAAAAAGAAAAAAAAAAAGAAGGACCAAACCAATGTCGAGACAAATAAACACGGTAGAAAATGTAAAAAAATCGTAGTCTTTTTGATCCAGGTATTATCTATAGTTTGAAGGGTTTGTTTCCGAGACCGCAATTTAAAAAGCGACTCTCCGACGATTTTCAAGAATCAATTATTACAAGATTGTTGGTGCGCATTGCGCATTCTTCTACCTTGTCCAATAATGTAGCGCCTTGCTTCTGGCAGATTACTAGCGATAATTAACTCATTTACGTCTTCAGTAATTTTTTTGCACAATTTTATCACTGTGCCTGCCCCCTCTCAAAGAAGAATCGTCAACAGACTCTTCCGGTTGTCTGCCCATGTCTCCTGATCAGCAAATGAGGACAAAGCGAGGCAAAGATTTAACGAGATTAAACAAGCGAGGCTGAGGGGCGGTTTACACGATACCGGAATGAGTTTCGTACCAGTATAAAAATGAACTTCGTACCACGTTCACATGGCAGAAATACCTGGTTGAGCCCTCTAGTTTTCGCCACCTTGAAATGGTCAGCACGCATGTGCCACTTGTCCCAGACTACACGGTCAGTGGTTTCATATCGAAATGAAGTTCGCATTCGATTTACGTGAAACCAGTATGTGTTACCGGAATGAGAATGTCATACAACAACCAGGATGAACTCATTCCGGTATGGCTCGTTTTGGTACGAATGTTTTTTTTTTGGGGGGGGGGGTACCATGTTAACAAATACAGAGAAATATATGCGGTTGGGATGAACTCGTTCTGGTACAGACTCATTCCGGTATCGCGTAAACGGCCCCTCAGATTAAACAAGTATTTTTGTGATAAAAAGAAAATAAGTCGATTACCAGGAAGATATCAGCTAGCAGCAGAGCGGAGGCTTAGAGTTCAGTTCAGGTCTACTGAATTCTTCGGCGCTACCGTTGTCATCAGTCTCTCGCATCACGAATCAGAAAAAGGTTTTACACCAAACTAAGCGAATGAGCCGAAACAAGTAAACATGTGTCGTCCTGATGCTTTAAAAGTGCAACCTGATCAAAGGGTCAAAGTACAGTAGCGCGATATCCGGAAAACAATGGCGAGAAGCAAGGGTTTGGGTTTCAATATTTCGTGTCAAAGTCCGGGCAGACTTTTAAATCCTAATCGGAACTGAAATGTTTGACAACATTCTCATCATTTTGCCTGTCAAATAAACGTGACTCTTTTAATTTAACTGTCAATTTCCTCCGTTCGCAATTAGCTTGATTGAAAAATAAAAGAAACTACATTGACCTGTAAATGCATAGAAACTACAGACTAAGGGTAATACAGATATCATTTCAGAACTTAAAGGCACATCATTTCAACTTCGTAAAGTATAATTAGCTAGCCGAGTAGGGGAAAACACGTGCGAGCAAGTTATTAGTTTGGCGTTGCTTCTGATTGGTCGAGAAAGTGAAGCGCGTTTGTTTTTTTAACTGATCACAGAACGTAGAAGAGCAAAACAAAAACAAACGGGAATTACTTTCGACTCTCATCTGAAAACCATGTGCTACAGCGGAAAAAAGGCGTATTCTGAACGCAATATCTTAGCGACAAGTTCTACTATTTGAGTAACCGCAAAGGTTGCCCAAGCTCGTCAACGGGAGTGTTTGTGTTACGTATCATTCAAAATATAAGGATGTGCATGGAATAAAATCAAACATGTTTCAGAATTTCGACATTTTCGGCCGGCTACCACTGCCAAACTTCTCTACATGTTGCCGGAAGCTAAATATTGTTTGATTCCTTTGAAGTTAAATATATATTTGATTACTTTTTTATTCAATAGCCTAAGTAAGAAGCATGTTGCTGTCGGCGGTATGTCGCGTGATTGCTTATTTGTCATGTAACTCTTTTTTTATGGTGATCCGCCAATATTCGATTCGAATTTAAGCCACATTTTATAATATCTTTCTTTAGTGCGTATGAACACAAGGTTATTTTATCGGTTTTGTAAATTGTTTAGGGATTAAAGACAAGTTTCCACCGTGGACATGTTTGGCTTGTTTACTTGGTTGCCTTCCATGATGGTTTGATTTGAGTTTCCTTTAGTCCGGCTCGTATAATTAGGTTTTATTTTGTCTTGTCCAATAGGAACCTTCCGATTCCCATGCTTTAGAAAGCCAAACCTGTCTATACAATTCTAGTATCTAGTTAGTACTGCAAGAACTTATCAGCCAAAGAAATTTGTTACACAGTAAAGGAGGAGACCTAAATTAAAGAAGATTCTCGGCTTCAATTGACTAACTTTTCGAGCGAGTGGCGAATTAATATACACAGTTTTGTATACGTAATCGAATGAGTCCGAGTAGAATTAAGGAGAAATCTTCACGTGCATTTTCAAAGTTTTCACAAAATACGTAAAAATTTTAAAATACAAGTGAAAATTTATCCTTTATTCTATGAGGACTCATTCAGACGATTACATTTTTGTAACACGGCAGAGGGCAAATTTTTCGGAAAACCTTTGGAAACACAATCAGGCGGCCCTTAGTACTCGCTCGTAAACAATTCCTGACCACGAGCAATTCGACTGTTGCTCAGCGTACAGAGCAAGAAAAGGCTGACTATAAAGTACACCTCTAGAGACAAGTCTAATTCAAGGACAAAATGCACTTAATTAAATCTCCAACGAGTAAATTTTATTCACCTGTGTTGTGAAGCTTCCTCTCGTTAGCAAAATTATCACACATGACGCAGAGCGAATGTATCCTGTATGAATGTACTCTTTTCTTCCACTGGAGGAGTGTACTGACTTGCCTTTAAGCGAATTCCTCTATTCTCCAAGTTACAGGAAACCGTAGTTAAGTGAAGCAATGAAGATAAAAAACCCTTTGGCTTACATGTTAACGTTTGTTGTATTTTTAGGTCTCGCATTTGCCATGTTGGCGTCTCTTCCTCCGGTTACCGGCCTTTACACCGCCCTCGTTCCTGTTCTGCTTTATATGATGATGGGGACATCACGACATCTGTCAGTAGGTAAATAAGTCACTGAAATACTTAACTTTTCGAGGGTTCTTGTCGATCAATAGACTGAGTAATATAAGGACCTGAGGGGTTTCGTTTCTTTTAGCAACAATGTCTGGGGCCGGGGGGGGGGAGGCGAACGCCATAGTGTAGTTATGGCTGGGTTGGGATTGTTCCCTCCCCCGGCAGAGTCATTGAGTCTGTGGTGAATGAATCCGACTCATTGTCTTCCTAATACTGGCGGAATGTTAAGGGTCTGAAACCATAACTATGTTCCCAATTCTTCTCCATCATTGGCCTCTATCAATTTCCCTTTTGCTACCTACAGTTGCGCAGTTTCAGTAACCTCACAGGTGTTATTTTACTCTGCCTCGTTCACTTCCTTTTCGGATCCTCTCTCCCGGTTTTTTATCGCTGTGTCAGAGATGGATGGGGAGAATGGGTAGCTTCCTTTCTTCTGGTGACCCTCAACAATATATAACAATATATGTACATCAATATATATACTTCGCGCTCGATCCAAGAGTCTCGCACGTTTTTCGAGCTTGTTAGTGACCTGGACAGACTACTGTTTTAAATCATTACATGCCCCTCTACATGTCTTTGCTTCTATCCCGCGACAGGTAGTTTTGCAGTCATTTCCTTGATGGTGGCGAAGGTTGTTGAGCGTGAAGCGGCCATCATGTCACCGGATCCTACTCCTACTCCTGGGAGCCCTGTAAATGGTTCAGCTTCCACTACTTCCTCGCCAGAGTCCGGTAGCGGTCGTTGGACTCCACACGATGCAATCAAAATGGAAGTCGCCGTTTCCCTTTCGTTTCTCATTGGCATTATACAGGTAATTTAATAGACTTTGAGTCAGTTATTTTCGTTTCTATCGGCCCTTGTTTCCGTTTTGAAGTTAAGGTTATTAATGGTATCGATTGCCACATTTTTTTGTAATGAGTCGTCATTTTCCTTACGCGAGGAACGGCTTTAAAGAGTTTATTTTTAATGTCTTTCAAATTGGAGCCCCACTTTGTCACGGGATCAACGAAATCTCTTGTTTTCGCTTGTTGGTCGGTTCCAGTACATTCACAGGCTGCTACTAAATTCGGGCTTGCGTTTCAAGATTCCAGTCCCCCTTTAAAAATTGATCAAAGCGAGAACGGCTGTGAAATCCATTTAGGTGACTCTCTTTGGAACACATTTCAGCTATTCTGGAAAAAGGAAAGAGTTGTAAAAAAAATTGTGTCAATTCGGTGAACGTCTCGGGTATGTCATGAGATTAAGAGTATTATTTACCAAGTAAATTTCCGGTTCTATTCGGCTGCCTAACAAAACTCAACAGTTACAAGGACTTGAGAATGACCTATCTATATGTCTAACACTTTGGACAAAGTTCCCTTTAACTGTGATAATTTGATGCGGTTTTGACAGATTGTCATGGGAGCAGTACGGCTAGGTGGTCTGGCAGGGTTCCTATCGGATCCATTGATCAGCGGTTTCACCACTGGGTCAGCGGTGTTGGTTGTTGTCAGTCAAATGAAACACATTTTTGGACAAACACTGCCACAGATCACAGGAGCGCTTGCGGCGCCTAGGGTAAGCACGATCGTATTGAATTTGGTGCTCTTTAGTTTTCACAGTGTTCTGACTCTAAGTTTATTTGAGTCGTCCCTGTTCACCAAAGTTCATTCATAGTTCATTTTAACCCTTTAAGCCCCAACAGTGACAAGCATCTAATTTCTTGTTACAATTTCACTAGTTAATCAAACATACAGGTCACGAGAATAAAGGAAATGATAACCAAACGCGAAATGTCTTGATGTTTGTGCAAACTCTCTCAACTAGTACCATAAGAAATGTACGGAGAAAATTAAGGAGAATATGCATTTTGATATTGGTTCTCGTCTCAGTCCCATCCCGCATCCCGCCAAACCTGTAGTCTAAAGGGATTAGTTTCCATAAGTTTCTATGGAAACTGTGGTATTGCATTGGTAGAGGAGTGAAACACAGTATGGCTGTGTTCTATTGGGATCAACCGGTTTTGGTTGGTTTGGTTGGTTGAGTTTTTTCGTGTTCTATTGGGAGAAAACCGTTTTCGGTTGGTTTGGTTAATCAACTTTTTCAACCAGCTGAGAGCTTGGTTGAAACGGTTGAAAATGATGGATAGCGTCTGCTGACCTATTAGCAAGCATCAGTTTTCATGCTTTGCATCATTGTTTTTGTGTGTAAACTGCTCAAGTGTGCATGTCGTCACCGTAAAATTGTCAACAAACAACAATGGTGCTCTTTTTAAACGACGATTTTCAGCACCTTGAGATGAGAGAGGTGTCTCGCTTGATACAGTCACAAACATGATCAAAACATCGAAAAACATGTTGTTAAATAATCTGATTCAGCGATCGATTCATAATGTGGCAGAACCAATTCTTCTAACAGTTCTTGAGAGACAACCGAAGCAACAAGTCGGCCTTTCGTCAATTTGACAACCTTGGCAGAAGAAGTTGAGGAAGTCTGGAAATGACTATGTTCAGTCACAACGGCATGTCAACCAAAAACGGTTGAAAAGGTGTTCTATTCGGGAACCTACACTGTTTCAACCAAATCCGGTTTGGGTTGAAATGGTTAATCCCAATGCAACACGACCTATATGTTTGATATAAAAACACTTCAAATACTTCAATTGAAACTCATGAATTTGACATGATTTCACCTTATATTAACTATATTAGAATCCCTAATACGTATGTTAACGAATTTGTTTCTTTCAGGTCGTCATTCATATACTAAAACACATTGCTTCCTCAAACGTTGGTGCTATCATTACAGGCGTGCTCTGTTTGTTGGTGTTGATTGGACTGAAAAAAGTGAATGAGCGATTCAAACACAAGTTGCCCGTCCCAATACCAGCGGAACTGCTTGTGGTAATATTTTCTTATTGATTTTTTATTTCATATTTATGCCAATTTAGAGTACAGTACTTTTCATTAAACCAATGTCCCACCAATGTTTCTGTAAAGCAGTTTTTAAGTCACACTGAGTGGTACCCCTACTACCAGCATCATCCCTTTCGAGATCGGAAAAATAAAATCTGGAAAAGAAAAATTGCTTTGGTTTATCCTGTTGCGTCAAGTGGTCCCCCCACGTTTAAAGGTCCAAACATTTTCTAGTGATAGTAAGTTTGGTTTTTCCTTTTATCTCTAGGTTATTGTTGGAACTGCAATCTCATACGGAGCACAAATAAACAAAAACTTTGATGTACCTATTTTAAAGGAAATACCCAAGGGGTAAGTTTAAGATTTGAAATAAATGTTCTTGGTTATTTGGACTCGAGTTGTTTGGTTGCTGTTGTTGTTGTTTTGCTGTCAAGTCAAGCCACGGCGTCAACCGTTTCAAGATTTTGGAATAGATCTCAATAAAAAATTAAATCATTTGCATTAGTTAGCTACTAGGCTTTTGAATGGACCCAGAAAAGCCTTGCCAAGCGGTATCTGTCAATTGCATGCACATTTATGTGACTGCAATGAAGAAGTTCTATATATTCACGTCTAAGAGTCTAAATAAATAATAATTCATTATTTGTCTAATTACCAATCTGATATTTGGCTCCTCAATTCCCCAGACTACCACCTCTAAGCGTGCCTTCTTTTTCGCTGATGTCGAGGATCATCCCAGATGCCTTTGTTATTGCAGTGGTGATCTTTGCTACAAACATTTCAATATCGAAAATGTTTGCTAAGAAACGTGGTTATTCGGTGGACCCGAATCAGGTTTGTCTAATATGATGTTAAGACACGCTATAAAGTAAGCGTTTTACGCAGGTCAGAAAAAGAAGCACCCCCCAACAAAAGCAAGTAGTTATAACCACTAGGTTTCCTTATCGTGTGTAGCAAGCGTAGAAGGGCGAGGACAGAAGCATTCTCGTCCCCAGAGCTACGCGGCTTTTTTAAATTTCGTCTCGTGTGTGATCCAGAAGGAATTACAAGTGCGCACGCGCGCACGGCCGGAGATAAGAGTGCCGTCCACCAAATAAGAGAAGAGTTTCTTTTTCTGGAGTGGATAAAATCCTCACTTCGATTCCCTGACTGTTCTGTTAAGTTGGATATAAGTAAAAACATAATGCTGAAAATAGATGGCCATGACGCTTCTGTAACCAGTCTCCAAGTTTCATTTGTTTCATTTCAGGAGCTGATTGCGTATGGGACGGGGAATATCGGAGGCTCATTCACTTCTTGTTTTGCTATTTGTAATGCTTTGGCGCGAACAGCGGTACAGGAGAACCTGGCCAATACACAGGTATGAAGTGACATAAAGGCTGTCAATGATCATCAGCTCTTCAATGACTATAAAACCAAACCTAAGATAACAACATCTAGTTGGTCAAACCTCAGTACACAATTATCATCAGCATACAGCTGTAATGAGCTAGTCAAGCTAGTCCGAACTCGATGTAAAAATATGCAACCACCACGGCTCAATAGTCAGAAAAACGCTACGCCACGCCACGGTTGTTTGACAATTTCATTCAATCAAATTTTAAGTCTAAGTAAAAGCTATTTTTTCTACAGTGAATCTAGAACCCCTCTTATTACATAATTAGGTTTCATTATTAAACTCTTCTAACAATCTACATATTCTTCATTTGGTAAGAGTTTAAGATTCCTGTCGTGAAAAAATCTCGTTGGAGAGCTCGACCTTACCTTGTATGGTAGACACAACCAGTTTTAAGTGGGGAAATAGAGTGAAATGGGGAATAGCTAGGCTGATTCAAGAGACTGATAGTTTTTTTCCACTATCTATTCCACAGCTGTGCAATGTAGTCGTGATTGCGCTGATTCTTCTGGTTTTGCTGCTTATTGCTGGGCTTTTCTACCATCTTCCCAAGGTAAAGGAAAAACAAACAAACAAACGTACAAACAGACAAACAAACAAACAGATAAACAAACACAAAATAAGGCCAACTGTCTCGAAAAATAATTGTTTACCAAACATTTTGTTTCCTCGAATTTAATGAAATGAGGAGGCCCCGAAAAGCATGCATCTGAAGCCGACGTCGGAAAGACAAGTTTTCCATCACTGTAGCCGTGTTTCGACACGTAAATGTTGACCTGGAGACACTGAGCAGTTTTAAGCCATTAGTCGAGCTTCTTCCCATGGCCCAAGATAAGTCAGCTTGTTTCCAACACCTTTCTTAGAATTATCATCATCATTTTTTGTCATCTCCATGGTTAATTAACAATTTGACTAGAATGCCGAGTTTGACTGTTGCTGATGGAAAACGTAACCTGGGCGAGTAACCTAGTTGTTTTAGTAAACACCTAAACGATTGCAAATAAAAACAACAACTATTTAGGTCTATGTCGGTCTATTTGCCAAAAGAGCAAGTGTGGCCGATGCTAGTTTTACAAATTGATCCGGTATGACCACAACATTTACCGATATTTGGATTTTTTTTTCGATGTCGATACTGATAATCAATATTGTGAGGTCACACTTTAAATCATATTGCGACGTCACCACTCAAGACAGCCGGTAGAGGCTTTAAAGAGATAAAAATGCGCAGGGTACTGGGCAATGCTCGATTGAATCAACGGTGCATTAATTTTTGTTTCCATTTTGTTCAAGAAAAAAATCAAGTCCTTGCGCTTTTTAAGGATTTCGCGTCACAGAAACAAAAATCTTTAAAAACACAGCGTGAATTATATTACGCAACTGTTTCTTTCAAGGGTCATGTGAGCAGTATCGAACGTGTGAGTATACTTCGTGCGAGTATAAATATTTTTTAAGGCAAACCAAAATATCGATGATATCGGACCACACCCTAAATTCGCTCAGTATTCGCAACAGGCAGACAGACAGCCTTTATTTAAGCACGATTACAAGAAAAGCTGTACAGCGTGCGGAATCGTGCGAAAGGTAAAAATACAAATAAAATACCTGTCTAAAAAACTATTGCAACTCTAAAAAATGAAAATAAATGACTGAAAACTATTTACAACTCGTAAGATCACAGTGAATGCTTACTAAACTATGTTATTTTGTTTAAGGCCATCCTCGCCTCTGTTGTGATTGCGAACCTCATTGGTCTCCTGAAACAGTTCTCGAGATTGAAAGAATTGTGGACAATATATAAAACGGATGCGGTAAGATAAAGTTTGTTCTAAAACATAACACTTCGGCAAGTGCGTTTGAAACCATCTACAGCTTCCTTGTTTTCTAAGAAGTTAACAGAAAGCATGACCAATGAATCGCAAGTGGGACATATACTAAGAGCTTACTATAAACTTTGTTAAGCATAGTTAAACACACTATGAACCTACTGTTCAGGACTGTTAGCACCGGTTATTTCTTTCAGGGTCCATGAGTTAATTTTTCAACTTAAGTTGTTCAATCTGGTTAAGATGAAATCCACGATACGGTACGTTTTAGTGGATTTTTAAGTTTTTCTTTCAAAGTGTCTTTCGAGTATTTTCTGGTCTTTGAACTTTGTTCATTTATTTTTTTCCAAAATTTCTTGGATGGGAATCCTAAAATTCAAAAGTGCTGCTGTTCGTACAGGGATCGCGCACCAACTATGTTGCTGTTTGCATTTTTTAAAAATTCATAAGAATGTTTTCATTTCTAAAAACTGAATAATTTTTCCTGTTTAACAGAAGGACACAAAATCCTAGAAAAAAATTGAAGGAGTATTGCTTTATTTTTGTGCTTTCTTGCTCCCGATTATTTTTCAGGTCGTGTGGTTTGTAAGTTGCTTTGGTGTCATATTGATGGGGGTGGATGTTGGACTGGGGATAGGAGTGATTTGTGAATTGTTTGCGGTCGTTTATACTCTTTCCAGGTAAAATTCACCACACATCTTTCTTGTTACATGTCAATCAAACCATCCATCCATCCATCCATCCATCCGTCTCCTTACCTTTCCTTCTGTTCTTCCACGCATCAGTGTGGAGGACAAATGGACAGGCACGCAATCGACCATGCAATCTATGAACAAGGACAAATTAAATTTACACCTAGCTAAGCGATCGAGCAATGTTGTCAAACAAAGTGCACAGTGAAAATTCCTCGTAGCATACATTAGACTGTGATCATCCAACATTTTGCAAACTGAACGTGGATTCAATAAACCATATATTCAACGTTTATTTTTTTAAATCTCAGGACGAATTATTTCATACTTGGACAGTTGAAGGAAACCGAGCTGTATCGTGATATGACAGAATGTTCTTCGGTAAGTATTTTGTGACAAACTTCCCTGCCTACATTGGTTATTTAATTAAGAGGCTCAAACGAACGTGAATGTACAAGAAGAGTAGAATTTTGATTCATGAAATGTTTGAGTGTTTTGAAAAAAGTCATTTTAATTATTTGATGATCATCCAAATATAAATGGAAGCTCTTAAGCAGTGTTTTTCCTATAGTGGTGCTGGCTTTTAAATATCTAAAAGAAGAATCTGTAGAATATCGGGCCATTTGAGTTAAAATTTTGGTATCTTTGCTATCAAAGTGTTAACAATGTGCGTGTTCTCTCTGAAGGCCCTCGAGGTCCCTGGAGTGAAGGTGCTCAGGTTTGAGTCCTCTCTGTACTTTGGCAATGTGGAGCGCTTCAGAAATGCACTTGAAATGGTCAGTGGTCGAGATCCTGGCACTCAACAGGAACCGCGCAAAGAGGTGAAATTCACCAGGAAAGATGTCAGCGAGAGCGACAAGCTACTTAAAAACAGAAAGGGCGTGGGCTATAACAGTAATGGAAAAACTCCTATTGGAGTAAGAACATTTTTAGAGAGATCAACCAAACGTTTTCAACCTAAAACGGTTAATTCCTTGGTAAATCGCATTCCAAACTGAACATGACCTTGAAAAAAGAAAACAATAACAAAACGATTACGACGACAACAAGAAACCCTGAGGTTCTACACTGAGAGTAAAACTGCTAACAGTTTTGCATATTTTTCGTTACGGTTTGTTTGTTTAATCATACAATGTAGGCTAACTACAATGAACGGAGAGGGGGTATTTTCCTCGGAATTTAGGGTTGGGTTGCCTGTGCTGTCCAGCTCACAACCCTCACTTATATACGTCAATCTTTTTACTTTATTTCACAGCCAACCCTTGAAATGTTTTCCACTTTTTAGCCCAAAAGGGCAAGATCTATACTCTACTTCAAACTCTAGGAAAAGGATCAGGACACCTTTACTTTCACCAACTTGTCATTTGTTTATATTAGCCTTGGGATGAACCTGGTTGCATTTGTTTTCGGTATGGCATCACGTGGTCCCTTGGTAGCAAAGCTATGATCTATGAAGCAGTTGTTTGGATGCTGTGCAACGCAGGAAAAACGTGATATGGTGGGGAAACCTTGCCTGTTCCAGCATGCTCGTCTTTTTCAGTCCTTGTTAGAGAATTTGTTTAGATGAAGTCAAGCTTTTTCGCTTGAACCAGTGACTAGAGAGGGAATTCGCCCCTCTCCCCCTCCCCCGGAGGGTTAGTGCATAAAAATGACTGGAATGCTTGTCGTACCTTCTACGGGCTCCCAAGACAGCATAAAAGGCAACACCCTTTTTATCCTTATTTGGGGCTTGACGATATCCGTGATTTAGTACCATTTAGGGTTTTTGACGCAAAATGGCCACCGTATTCTAATTCCTTGTGAGCTAAGAAGCCGGAAAAATATGACAGAAACTAGTTTTTAAAAAGAACTGCTACCCCTTATGGTTAGAAATGACTTAGGTACCCACGCTCACGAAACAAAGTTTTGGTGCGTTTCAGAAGTTCGGTTTAAAATTTCCGATAAGCGCTCTGTCACTTTTTGGGAATTACCTGTCCAAGGAATTAGCAGTGGCGGGCAAAAAGGCCTAGAAATTCCTTCAGTTATTCTCTGGTAGCTGCAGCGACATGAGCTAATTGTGTGTGCGCTTTCTTTAAATAGATGTCGCCATCAGAGCAAAATGAAAACTGCAAAGTTGAAGTTGACGGTGAAAAGCGAGAAGAACGCGTTCATACTATCGTTATTGATGCCAGCAGTTTCACGTTCATCGATTCAGTGGGGTTAAGTGTACTACCATCAGTAAGCAAAAGCTCCTTGTATACTGTATTTGACTCATTGCTATGTTCATTGCAATTAGAGTAGTTTCCTCTGTAAAGCAAGCCTGCCCTGCATTGTAATGTCAATTGATGAGTATAGTGGTGATTATAGTGGACAGCGTGCTTATTTCACAGGCGTCTCACTCAAACAACTGAAACAAGCATTGCAAATGAAATATAACAAGTTCTAAGAATCCCAGCTGGCGGGAGGCAAACCAGTTGGCTATTCACAAGCGCAGCCGAAGGATTTATAACTCGGGACTGCCGTGAAACAAATCCATGAAGTGCTCAGAGTGAGATTCGAACCCGGGTCCCACGGACTCAAAGTCCAACACCCTAACCACTCGGCCACCTGTATTTACTTGTAGTCAAGATAAAGCAAATTATACACGGGTTAACATTATTGAACACTTGTTAAGGGTTTACCGATACCAGTTTGTCAAATCGATCCGATACGGCTACGATATTTGTCGATCTTTGATATCGATGTTATGACTGCAAACCTCACTGATTTTAAATCAACCGTGCACGAAAGAAATGCAAAAAAATGGATTTTATGCAAGAACGTGAAGGTAATGAAATCCGCTTCATGATTATGATCGTCTCACTGACTTCAGTATTTGGAAGTATGTTTTAACTTGAGACACCTTACTTGAAGAAAATAACACTGATAGCTAGACATCTCCTACAGCTCCCATGACTCCCTGTAGGCGTGTTACCTACAGGGAACTTCGCATTGGCGCTTGTCATAATCTTATTAAGGATTTCTGCTCAGAAAACTTAACCAACGCAGTCATTTATTCACATGTTTAGTTTTATTTTGCTGCAGGAGCCCTGAAGAAAGTAAACGAAAAGAGAACTTGCTAATATTAAATAAAATTAAATATTTTCCAGCTCATGAGAGAGTTTAAAAAAGTTGGAGTTGAGATACGCTTGGCTGGCTGTTCATGTGAGTATTTCATATTTTGTTCTATGGATTAATTTTATCATCTAACAAAATTCTTTCTATATCCCAGGCCGATCTCTTCACTTTTTCAGGTTTTCTAAGTAGTTACAGAGGACGAGTATAAGTACTTTTCCACCAGGGCCGGATTTTCAAATGAGAATTGAGACTAAGACGACACGGGAAAATCATCTACAAAGTGAAAACTCAATTTGATACCAAGCATAAAGCATTTCCTTCCAGGACAGATCTAAGCTTTAATTTTTCTTTCTTGTAATGTACATTTGTAAATATTTGAATAGAATTAACGCAATATAAATTTTAGTTTATCATCATCATCATCATCATCATCATCATCATCATCATCATCATCATCATCATCATCATCATCATCATCATCATCATCATCAAGATCATGATCATCGTCGTCGTCGTCGTCGTCTTCGTCGTCGTCAATATCATCATCATCAAAGAACACACCAATGAAAACGGAGCAGGTAATTTACTGTTACTTTGCAGCATACATGACCAAAAGGCTTGGGAAGACTGCTATATGCACAGATGCTATGTTTCCGTCAATACACGATGCTGTTACGTCAGCTGTGCGAATGCTTGACTTGGAGGTAAGTCTCACTGAGAATGTCTGACCAGTGTCCCAGAAATATGCACCAATAATAATGACAACATTATGATCAGGCGTTTTTGCGTGGTAGAATCTGACATAGTTCAAGTTACGTTGACGATACCAATGATATGGTTTTGTCCGACATTCATTGCCAGAACAGATGGTAAGGAACTATAGTAAAAGATGCAATAAAAAAGGGTATGCTGAAAAGGGAAAGCCACCTATACCTAAGTACAGGGTTCAGAGTAAGTTTGGGTCGAAACGAGGATAAAAATTAAGTTTGTGGAAATTAACTGAAGTATAGAAATTCGCGTTACTTCTTTTAACATGGCGTCACTTTTCTATAACGAACTATTTTCCTGTTGCAGAATAATACAACACAGATGTGAAAGAAAAGACCTGACCATCAGATATTTCCTTGGTTAGGCTGATTGAAAGGGATTGCATCACCGTAGAGTTTGCCGATTTAATTTTTAATCAAAGTTGTGCGTAAATCATGAGGAAGTATCTTTCCTCACACAGAAAGTGCTCCTAGAAATTTAAGACGGAAGACTTTTAGTAACTTCTTGAGGGTAGAGCTAAAGCCAAAATGAGTTTTTTATTTCCCTTTTAGCTACGCCACATTTTCATCCAACCCAATAAGTATCTTTTCGGCTAAGGATACCCTTGAGAAAAACAGCTGCAATGGCTAATTATCAGCTATTTGGTTTGAACCCAGGAGTCATATGATAGGTCGGTAAATTATGATCGTCCGGGTGAGTGTAGTCCTGAGAAGGACTCTTTGTCTCAACCTCAACGGACAGAACGCCGACATACAGTTCACTAAGGAGATCGAGGAAAATGGTAAAATACCTTTTCTAGACTGCTTAGTTACCCGCGACAATAACAAAGTACGGAGGACAATTTACAGAAAACCGACACATACCGACAGACTACTCGACCAATCATCATCTTACAACCCTACTCCTTACAAAGCTACGACTATACGGACCCTGACAAGACGCATGCAACTAGTTTGTGACTCACCCGACAGCTTAACGGACGAAATCAATTACCGTGTGACACTAAATTTTTGCTGAATGCGTTACCTACAGTACGGACCACTATCAACGTATCACTCTGGAAAGCTGGTTTACTAACTTAGCACAAAACACCACTGAACCGTTGCCAACAGTTACCTGCACCTTACAAACGACTTATTGACGACAATAACAAGACAGACAAACAATAGACGAACCCACTAATTTTACTAACAATAGACCAACGGACAT
>Ga0126336_10000296_pt1 | contig 18176 bp, 14 predicted proteins | sample SidCmetagenome_FD_92530 | JGI IMG/M metagenome (GOLD analysis project Ga0126336, IMG submission 92530) | Coral microbial communities from El Islote,Puerto Morelos, Mexico - Siderastrea C C metagenome | ecosystem: Host-associated > Invertebrates > Cnidaria > Coral | place: El Islote,Puerto... | reverse complement strand
GAGCAGAATGAACGGAATGATATTCCGTTCATTCCGAAAACGGAATAGCTCCCAAAAGAACACAAATACCGTCTATTCCGAGTATTCCTATTCCGGAATAGTCCCAAAAGAACGCACCCTCAGAATATTTTTGGGATTTATCAGAACTTGACTTGTCTTAATGTCAAGTCACATTCCTGAAATTCTCGTTTTCTGTTACTTCTGCTCCGGTTAGCTTAAGTTAAACCTTTTGCGGAACAGACGTGTGGTTTGCAAATAAAGTATATCAGACTGGAATGGTTTGGGGGTAGGGTGGTAAGAGCGAGTGACCTTGGACCCTCAAAGCAAGTGGAAGTCGATAAACTGAACTATTATTATTATTATTATTATTATTATTATTATTATTATTATTATTATTATTATTATTATTATTATTATTATTTGCAACAGTTTATTTCAATCTACTTCACCACAAACTTACAATTATCCTATCAGTTAGAATAATTATTGTACATATGATTGTATATATAATTACAAAAGTCACATGTTATAAATAAACTGAAGCACAAGCATAACACTTAGCAAATAAATAGAAAAAAGGAAAAAAAAGAAAAACTACACAAAAACAAAAGGGGAAAAAAGTGTCAGCAATTAACAGCAGAGGCTAGGACACGGAGATAAAGTTATAAAGTGAGGGGTTTTCTAATCAGGTCAAAGGTCGTCAAGTGCACTTTTCAACTTTCCACTGTAATTTAATTTTCGATGAAAACTCATTAAAGTTAGGGCTCTTTTGCATTGACTTACAGGCATACACGTATTGTTTTGCACAAATAAGGAGTAGAGCTAATTTCTTATTTTGTTGCGGAGAGATATGCGCTGGTGGTTGGTACAAATTTAAAAAGGACTGAAGATTGGAAAGCTTGACGTTAGACTTATGTTGTGCGTTGAACCAGGACATGGAATGATCGTAAAATTGTAACGTGGCCTGGCATTCAAAAAAAGTATGGTCAATTGAATCCTGGTTGCTACACATAACACATTTTTCATCATTTGAACTATGATGCTCTTCATTTGCATGAGTCATGCGAACTTCTGGCTGCCGACGAGCGATTGCGTTTTTACTGCTGTTGATCATTATTACGTTAATAATAATAACTTTATTAATGTGTCAAAATACTTAAGCATGCATGCTAATGGAAGACACAAACATAAAAAGAAGTAAGTAATTAAATACAAATGATAAATGTGTATCCAATAAGATAAACGACTTCTACAGAAACCAACCAAACAAAGCATACGAACGTGCCCTCTTTTTAACCCGTTGAACTAAAAAACTCTGTTTTTTAATGAAACTTCCTCTAAACGCAACCGTTCAGAGGCCTTAACACGTCAAACTAATGTTGGCCAACTCGTGTTGGCAAACTCAAATTGGTGTGTGTGAACGACACAACAACATGTAGGCAAATTGTTGACGAGAATAGAGGCAAGTTCTATTTGTCGCCAACAGTTTGCCAACATCTTGTTTTGTCGTTCACACACAAATTTTGAGTTTGCTGACACGAGTTGGCCAACATTAGTCTGACGTATGAAGGCCGCTTAAGTTGAATTCTTGAACTTAAGCGTTTGCAAGAAAAAAAAAGTAACATTCCTGTTTTTATTCCTTTTCAGGTTCGTTATCTAAAGATTATAGAAAAGAGCGGCTACCAAGCACTTCCTTGGGTCCGTTACATTACACAAAATGGAGGTACGTTTGTTCTTCTTCATTTGCGTGACAAAATGTTTGTCTTCAATAAATTTGCACTCTTGGGAATAACTGCTTTGTTTGGTCTGAACCCTTTCGTAGAAACGAAAAAGGAAACACTCTTAAAACAGTTCACAAACGTATACCAATGCTGATCTCCCAAAACTTCATCGTCAATTGAGTTTCAGCATCTCCATTCCCTAATACAAATTTCAGTCAACTATGTACCCCACCCCCGCCCCACAAAAAACCATCCCTACAAAAAAAACACCCCCCCCCCTCCCAAAAGATTCCAGTCGTCTAAGTAACATCCCCCATACCCTCTGAAAGTCGCAAGAAAAATTGACGGTTGGCATCCTGAAACTAGCGACCCTCGAAAGGAACGAGTCTCCAAACGTAACTTGACGTTTGTAAGAAAAACCGTGTATCAAAGGCCTCTTTTACCCGTTGACAATGTACACTATTAAGACTACAAAAGTCCAACAGTGCTTTCTTTAGAAATTTCTACGAAAGAACGAAACCTTTATTTAAAGAGGGTAAGCACATAATGCTGGAATCCACCTAATAATCTTGTCATCCCCCAACTATATAACTAAACAATCAATTGAAATCTACTGTTTTTCTTAAATGAATCAAAACTCTGAAAGAAGCGATAGAAAAAGGTTGCTAAATCCGAAAGTGACTACCCTAACTCAGCGCGGAGCGCAAAAGTGTGACCACGTTCTTATTGGCACCGCGCTGTAACGGTAACGGATGTGACAACGCTTAGCCCTAATTATAATACAACGCTAAATTTTGGCGTGCCCCCATTGGTCGAAATCGATCACGTCACGCGATAGTGTCTCTCCTCAGCGGGCGACTATCAGCGCATAGTGCCCGTTCTTGGCAATTTTCGCTCAAAATTAAGCGTTGTACAATAAAAACAACAGAGTCCTTCTGTCTCAGGCCCTATGTGTAATAGGTTCCCTCGGAACCTACGTTCCCCTACGTTCTCGGGCTAATATTCGGCGTGAACATCAATTTTCCTCGGGCAACCTATCACACGATAGTCCCTTCGACAGAAGAACTCTATTCTTTAAATATTGAACGGTCAGTGCTACTGATGAAACATAATTACCGACCATATTGAAGTGAGCGTAAAAAAATGTGCGTGATGATAATGACGATGGTGGTGGTAGTTGTGGTGGTGGTGATGAAGATGTTGATGACGACGACGACGGCGACGACGATGAGTGTAGAGAGGTTCAAAAGAAAACAACATCTACATCATAGTTTAAATCTTGAAATTGATGTCTGTCCTTGTTTATTGCAGATTACCAGCTGAGGACGACATGAGTGAAAAAGATGTACACCTTATCTTTCCTTGATCTTAACGCTGCATTTCTAAAATGTAATTTTACGAAGCAGAAAGCTCAGTGGAACAACTATTCATTACATAAAACTAATAATTGCATGTGATAGTCAGAAAATGTGTAGAAATCCCTATAGTAGATAACGGATTGGGCCAAAAAACCAAAAAACAAAGAAAGGTACAACTGTCCCGGTTACACACTGTAAAAGTCTGGGGGTCGGTAGTTCTGTCTCGACTTTTTTCACTTTAGTTGAAAAAGCAAATTCCTGACTTGAGAAAAATTAAGAGTTACACATCTGTTGTGATCATAAAAGAGGGACACCTCTGAGAATCTTACAGGAAAGGTCACGTATAAACATTGCGAATAGTGAAAGTCGTTTTTCACCTGTCACTATTTTAGACAGCAAGTTCAGCGCTGGAAAAAAGGATTTCGTCTACCCTTACACGTAGTTGCGCAGACAAAAGTTGTTAATCTGGGAAAAGCTAAGTCAAAATAAAGCATGATTGTTTTCGTAGATTGGTCTGGAGCCTTATTTATTTATTTATTTATTTATTTATTTATTTGTTTGTTTTTCTTTGCTCAGTGTTGCGTCTGGTTGTAACGAACGCGGGAGCGCATGGGTTTCCGCGTGGCAGGTAATTTTCTCGCGCGAGAGAGGGTGCGTTTCCACGTGGCAGGCAATTTTCTCGCGCTCTCGAGTGTTTTTCTTACTGGACTGTCGCATACACTGAACGATTTTCAAGTTACGCGTGACAACAACCGTTGCGTGAGAGAAAATATATAACGTTTGTTGAAGAAGCAGAGCACGCACAATGATAGGCGCGAGCGCGTGTAAGTTTCAAATGAACGAAAAGTTAATGTTCATCCCGCGTGGTCGCGCAGTTCCAAGCCTGAAGATTAGCCGCATTTCCAGTCTTTTCCGGTGGATGTTATTACCGGTGCAGAGCTTAATACCACGAATCTCGGCGTCGAACAAAGTGTGGTCTAAGCCATTAAAGTGCTCAGCAACGGGGAAACTGGGAGATTTTTTCTCTTTGCTTCTGAGGTGTTCTCCGAAACAATCTCGGAGGGTTCGACCGGTTTCCCCGATGTTATATATTTTCTCTCACGCAACGGTTGTTGTCACGCGTAATTTGAAAATCGTTCATTTGCCACTGATGAAGGGTTTGGCTTTTTAAAGAACTTTTTTGGCACTTCACTACCTTTAGTTTTTTGTATTTTCATCTTAATTAGTGCCACGCAGTACTGTGAACTTTTGTTCATCTTTTATCTTTGTAAACACGCTGTTGCAGAAAATCAGACTCACTTCGTTGTACGCGCGAATGATTGAAACGGCCTCATTGCCCGCGCAAAGCATGTGGCGGGAGCAGGCGAGTGCTATTGGGTGACGTCCCCAGCCTAACCGAGTCCGCGGAAACGCAAAGGGAAATAGCAACTAGGGATAAGGTTGCCGAGTGGCCGCAAAAACGTTCTACCAAATCCAGCTCTGTTTCCCCTTTAACGGATCTATTTAAGTGTTGACACAACATTGCACGATATATAATTTGGATATAATTTTACATAGGTGGACAGTCAATATAGCGTAGGTTTCGTTCTGGAAAATGTTTACATTACTTTTGGAGCAGCAGCTAAACCCAGACGGTACCAATTTGCAGGATCGGATCGGCGAAGCTAGGGTCCTGCAAACTATTCGTGTGTGAACGAAAGGCCTATCCTATGTGATATTGCTGTCTGGTCTTATTGGCCTGCATTTACCTGCAGGAATCTTCCCCTCTCCCCCCTTTTTCTTCGGCGCCTGCCAGCGAGCTAATAAATTTATAGATTATTGGAGTGCTTGTTCAAACGGAGGATTTCTTTACCTAGTGGATAAATCCCCATATTTTGGAAAAAATGTGTTGCCTGGGATGTACTTTATAACATTTTATTCCCTTGATAAGAGTCTTGCCCTTTTAGCCACCGGACTGAGTCTGATAATGTGGAAACCTAAAACTCGACTATTCACTCTACTTCATCTCATTCTGTACAAGGCCTACGCAAACAAAGAAACTTTCCACTCACACGCAAAATTCGCTACAGAAGCCAAACGTTTCTGAAATAAAGCTGAGATGCTTGTTGCTTATACGAAAAGCAAATTATGGTCCCCCCGCAACATAATTTCAATATTTGTCGTTGTGCAAACCATAAAAATTCTAAGTAATACGGTCGAAAACAGGCAACGTTTATTACAAATATCAGGTTCGATTTCTTTAATTTTTCAGCGCACAATTCACTCCTACCGCAGCTATACGATCCTCTGACCTTACAGAATTACAAAATCAATGTAAAAGGGCATCTCTTCCTCCGGAAATTAGAGCTTACGTATTTGTAACTTAAAGCTTTATCGAGACCGAAACAACTGAAAACAACTAAATCACATTTTCCTACTTTTAAACCAATTACAACATGTTTTAGAAACGTGTGATCAAACTGAGACCAAACAAAAACGTCTAAAGACCGGCGATGTACCAGTCAACGTTCCGCGACGTATGTTACTAAATCTGGTCGACACTTTTCACGTACTTTTTGTCTTGCTGAAGAACGCAAATCAAACGCTGTTGAAACGAGCTTCTACCCCGACCAACAACGTCTAACATGTTAAATTAAGTACTTCAGCATTCATCAGGACATGACAGCGTAATAGTCGTTGGTTGCATTATGCTAACTCATGTACAATCGTTCTTACAAAAAATATAACCGCCATGTTTCCATTGTTTGGCTCGATAATCCACAACATGCAATAATATGCAAAAGCGTCACAAAGTATGCTTTCCTGGAAAGCATGGGAGTTTCAATTTTCAAGGCTAAAAATTTATAGATCCCAAAAACGTATACTATTACCTTATCGAACTTTAAAAAAGAAGGAGCCCGTTACCCATAGGCTCCTAAAAGAAGTAATCCCCCCCAACCCACCCAAAAAAAAGCACATTTTGACGAAAATAGGTGAGTAGCCCCGCAGCTCTTACCAACTTCTAATTTCATTGGACCTTGGTATCACGCAGCTCTATTGTTTTCGGGGCTAGGGTCCATTGTTTTGTTGTTTGGTGTATTGTTTTCTCAGCAAATCAGAGAATGGCAGTAATTTTTCAGAACATCTACAGGCTCAATGTTCTAGGTTTTGCAATCAGTTGAATTAGCGACATAAAAGTCCGAAGTTCTGCTGATGCCAAGCTTATGTTGAGTTCCAGTTTGTGTGAGTACTTCCTGGTTGTTTACCATTTACAACAAGCTTCCCGAAAATCCGGTTGGAAAGTTAAACGGAGCACGACCTTTCGAGTCGTTCCAGTGGAAAATTTCCGAAAGGAACGGAACGTCTGAAAAGGTAGTCCTGTTTTCCCGGTCGGAATGTTCCAAACGGAAATTCGTGTTCCATTTCTTCAAACCCATATTTGATACCAGTTTCAGGCTTTCGCAGTCATTTTTCGGTAAATGGGACTGATTTGTGCAAATGGTAGACGCGAGTCCGGAACGGAATTTACCAGTCCTGAATTTTGTTTACCATTTGCCCAAACCGTGATCCGACCGGTTTGCCCATGTAAATGGTAAACAACACCTGAAAACAAAACTATGGATCTTGACGATAATAACAAAACAATTAAATTTATTTTCCCTTCATTTGTAAGTACTACTGCCATAACCCGACTAAAAGTACTCCGTCTTAATCTTGTAAAGTATGTTAACTCTTTCACTGCCACAAGAGCAGTGAGCAATGAATTGAGTGGTCAAAAATTGGAACCACCTTGTACAGCATAATAAACAGTACCACAGGAAAGTACTGCTCAGTAGCTTTCATCTGAATGGCCACACTTTAGGATTTCATTCACAAACTCAAAAGTTAGATCTACGTTAAGTAGACTCGAGACTGACTCTTGGCGTGAAAAGGTTACCTTATAATCCTTTTACATTATTTATCTAACTAGAAAATTGCTACTTCTGCAAAAATCTAATTATCCTATTTTCTTCAATGTGAAGTAAATTCAGTACTTTGAAAAAATGACTAATTTTAGCATAGCTTAGCACCTTTGAACAAGGTGAATTATCATTATTATTTTTAAATTACCTAAATCATAGAATGGCTTGCATGAATTCTAAGCGATGACTGAAACACGCCCCTTTTTATTGAGGTTTCAGCTGACAAGTAGCTGAGAAATCACACCTTTGTTTAAAGCGAAGGGTAGGTTTGCAAATGTTACAAATGATCCGTCGCTGATAATTGTTGCATTCAACAAAACTGAGCAATAATCAACAATCATTTCGAAATCAGGATGTACGTATGTTGGCAGTCCAGTCGATCGCTCGATTGCTGAATCACAGCGGCGCTGTTTCGCGTTTTTACATGATTGCTACTCAGGCTTATAGTGGCTGTATTGTTTTATCAAACTATGGAAACTAAAGACGAAATTTAGGGCTTTTAAAACTGGTGAAAATGAAACAAAAACTCTCAAAATTACTGCCATGCTGTTTTCGTTTATTTTTCTGTGTTTACTTTTACGATTTGAAGCTCGTGAAAGTGATGTTTTCGAAATGACGGGCTGATTCGTTAAAAAAGTTGAAAAACCGATATAACCATTATAATGCTCAGCACACCACAAAAACAGAGCGTGGTGTTCCTGTGATCACCGGCCACCGTTTTTCAGTGATCGAGCCAACGCTGGTCTTCAAGTGGAGGATAGCAGCGTTAAGAAATTTCAGTCACAAATGAGAATTGAAATCTCTCGTTTATATCCCATTAAATATAATACTTGTACGTAACAAATTGTAGTCTAAAAGACAGGCCGTATTTTTGCGTAAGTTTAAAGCAAGTCCATATACAAAATATTTTTTGTTTGGTATGAATCCAAAACAGTCCTAAAAAAAATTCCCTACTTTAGCAAAGCCATCATTTCGTAGAATATGAAGTGCAGGGCTGGATATATATTTTCTTGGTTAGGGGAACACGCGTCCTTCGAGGCAAGCATTTTGATAGAACGCAAAGCAAAATTGCATCGATATTAATCTGCCATCATAAACGTTTAACTTTAACTGAGACAGAATTTAGAGACTTTGTATGGTTACCAGGGACAAATGGCTTCCAAATATCAGACAAGTTGCAGGGTTTGTCTGGTAGACGTTTGCATGGGATTCAGCAATATTTTAAAACTTGTTCTTTGGCGACTTTCCATCCCAACTTAAACTTGACAAGCCTACTTTGAAATGATAGATCGCTCCCTTGTAACTAGCTGATTCCTGCAAAATTTTGATTTGGCCTGAAGCCCCTAGTGGGGGGCTAACTTTTTGGTCATTTCAGAAATAAACTACCTCATAGTTTTCTTAAATTTTAAATTTTGGCTCGGTCAGCGAATTTGCAAAATTCTTCCAGTCCTCTTAGTGTTTTTTTGCATACTGGATAATTATATGGAAGAAATGACTACTGCCATGCAAATGTCTCAGAATGGCATATATATCTTCACAAGTTTTGCGCATTTAAGGTGCCCTTTCTTGTGATTTTGCAGCAATGCTTTTTCTATCAGAGACACAACACAAAAATTAGAAAAAAATGAGGTGGTTTGTTTGGTCGGATTATATTAAATGTCTGATCAATGACCACGTGATATTTCCAGCTCTGAACTATGTATCATTCCATTTGCCTATTTTTTTGACTTACATTATCAAAAGCAATTAATTTTCACCCGCATCATCAGTAACACAAAGAGCTACAACCCAATGAAGTGTGATCTAGGTGTTATTCAAAAAACGGGATTACAAAACTGCTAAATTATTCTAATAATTACAAAAAATTGCAACTGTACATTAATTAACTACTTTGTTATGATGGTATGGTGCCATTTTGGCTTTGAAGGCGAGCTACATGAACGTAAATCTTCAACGCAGGTCCTAACTTGATCGACATACCAGTCAGAACGTCATTTCTAGACATCAGGAGCAGAGCTTTGCCATCAATTTCCTACAAACAACAAAGAGTATGAACATCAGACCTCACAAATAATAAGCAATGAATTTGGTATACGACCAAACAATAATCAGCTCAATACCAATCTCGCACCCAGAGTCCTCAGGCTTCTTGGTCAGCGGGCAGCCCCAGGAGAGACTCTGGGGTAATGGAATTGTTACCGCAGGAATCCTGCAGTTAACGGTTCTTAGTTTTGTTACAGTGAACAGCCCAGAACAGCCAATCAAAACACCATTTTTTTTTCCATTACCCCAGAGTCTCTCCTGGCTCCGCCCACTGACCAAGAAGCCTGAGGAATCTGGGTACGAGATTGGCTCAATACAGACACTGTTATTGCGGTGACCACATGTATTACCCCACCCCCACCCCCTGGGTGGGGTGAGAGTCTATCACAGGGATACCCCTGACACTTTATGCCAGCACCCATTTAAACACCCACATAGAGAAAGATAGTGTGGACTAATGTTTGTTTTCCGTCCATAATCACCTGACAACTCGCCCGAAAATGTGACCCATTTTCAAATACGATCCAAAATTCAGTGACACTTTCTCTGTTTGTTAAAGTGCTGATGAAAAATTCTTGTTTTGTTTTCAACTTTTTCAAACTTCAAACTGTTCAATAGATGCAATCACAGGGGGCCCACACAAACTGTGTGACCATTTGTAGTTTCAAAATTATAAGGGAATGTACGAGAGAACAAATAAATAAGGTTTCTACTAACATGAAATGCTGCGAGAAATATTTAGTATACATTTAGTTCAAAATAAACATAATCGACTGTACGTGATCCCATTGCTAAACCCTGGAAATTGCTAATACTCGCTGTTTAGAGGCACAATGACGACAAAGCACAACGATTAAGGTAAAATTATGTTTATTTTGAACTTAAACGTAAATATTTCTTGCAGCATTTCACATTATTAGAAACCTGAAGTTTTCTCATACATTCCCTTATAATTTTGAAACTACAAACGGTCACACAGTTTGTGTGGGCCCCCTATGGATGCAATATTGTATGACCCGTGATACATTAAATCGATATATGTTTACACGGCCCAGGAATAAATGTCCTTAAACCGCATTAAACCCATAAATTCTTTCAAAAAGTGTGCAAATAAGAAGAGAGAACTTTGATGTTCATGCATGTTGACCTGATTTTGAAAGGACTTCGCCTCCTCTGGAAATCCCAAAGAGCTAAAGAAAGACACGACCTCAGTGACTGTCCACAGTGAAATGTCTGGAGGTAGGTTGCTTTTTCCTTTTTCTGTATCTTTTGCTGTATTGTGAGATGTGACAGGTGCTCCTTTAGCTGGGGAACCTATAAGAAACAAAACAGTTGAATACAAACTTTTCTCATGGAAAGTTGCACATACTCAGTAAAAATGGCAGATAAGCAGCACCTTTTGTCCAAAAATTTTGTTCTAAATCAGGGATGCAGCTTTTCTGCTAAAACATCTATAAAAGAGCCCACATATTTCCATTAATCAGAACTATTAAGAAAATTAACTGTTATTAATAAGTCTAAATCTAAGCTACTAACCATTATTACAAATATGCATAAAAATACAATTTTTGATATACAGTTCACCACTAATCCCCCTCCACAGTTTCAGTGATATTGGTTCTAAGAAAATTTCGTCATGGACAATAAAAACAATAAGTACTTCTGACTGAACTTTTCCCTTCAAAATTTACTGTTCTTAAAACTAGCACAAAACCTCGAAACATTGCCTTACTGATGGTCCTTAGACAGAATACTCCATTGTTTAAATATCTATTGTAAATAAGTGGTTACAATGATACACTGCTTTTGCAAGTCTATGCCTTTTTTCCGCCAGGCACAGAACTTTTATTGTGTGATTTCACACAAAATAAGAGCTCACAGGCCTTTAAGAAGAGATTGCTGTAAAAGATGACTCAATCATCCTCAAATTAAACAATACCCACACAAAACTTTTCTGCAAGAAATTAATAAGGCAGAAAATACTGTTAACTTGATGGATGTGGCACATAACATCCACATCTGTTCAGTTGTCTTGAAGTTAGCCGGAATGGCAGGTACTGATAGGGGAACTTTAGGTGGAGATTATTTGCAAGCAGAACATTAATAAATGTAGTAACATTAAGCTAATGTTATGACAACGAATATATGATCAGGTGTTACAGATTACACTGAAAAGTGCTTAATTTACATTTTTTTATTCAGTGGTTACCTGGCAAACCATTAACATTGGTCTTTCCTGTATTTGCAGCAGAATTAACTCCGTTGGATTCACTGTGACCTGCACCCACCGATGCATCACCATTTGTAACTCTTGCTGGGTTTGATTTGGAGTCATTTAACACTGCTGATTGGCTTAACATTTCCAGTTCTCGCTGCACATTTTCAGCGTCAACTTAAACAAAAAGACAGAATGTGTAAAAATGTGTAAGGCCCAGTTTAAATGCCAGCTTCGCATGTGCTGGACCTAATGCAAATTAGCAAAAACTATAGCTTTTGCTCAGTTGTAACAGGTCCGGCACATGTGAAGTTCGTCATTTAAACTGGGCCTAAGGATTGGACTGGTGATCTCTCTGCACCCTGCCCCACCCACAACTCCAAAAAAGAAAACATAACCATATGAAACAGATAATACTTGAAAGGTTATAAAAAACCTTTTTGAAAAGAGAGTGGTGGGTCCAGGAATTTTGAAGGGGGGGGGGGGGGCTGACCTGACAGAACAATATTGGGACAATCCGAGACAAAATCTCCTCAGTGATAGTTTTGTTCCCTTTCTTAATTTCATGCTTAAACGACCCCAAAGAGGGGGGTAGCTAGCCACCCAATCCACCCCCCCTGGAACCACCCCTGAAAGATACAAATGCTCGAGAAATGTCCATTTTATTTTGGTGAATGAGAGCAAATGCGAGAAATGTGAGATTCTCGATGCTGAAGGGTAACATCGAACCTAAGCTACCCTACCCCTCCCCCCTTGTATCCCAAAATGGACATGCATTTTGTACAGCAAGCACAGGTTGGCGAGTCGGTAGTCCATTTCAATTTGTAATTGTCTGTCTGATAGAGAGTGAATTTCCTAACGACAGTTAAGTGCTCGTAACTAATTCTGAACAGTGATGTTTGGACAATATTTGTGGCAGTAACAGTGGCTTATATTGAAATAATCAAAAGAATCACAACCTATGATCAACAGCCCCCTGAAACTTGTTTCTTATACACATGTGCAGACTGCTATTAATAAGCACCGATAGCCGCTCGGAGAAGTCAGCTACTTTTTACCCTAATGTTGATAGAGTCAGTAGGTTACTCTACTCAAACCTGCTGCCTACTTCAAATTTTATTGAAACCCCTGAATGTGGCATTCTATTTTCACAACATCAAATTTTCACCCAAACTGCGGCAATGTAAAGTCAAGAAAATTTTCATTTATAGGGTATTGCAGAATTTTGTCTCACCTTGAATGTGGATGTCTTTTACTTCCACAGTACATTCACCCATGATATCTTCATCGCACTGTAAATGTATATCATCTCTTAGCAAACTTCCACTTCCTGATTTCATTGCTGTGTCTCCACTCAAAAATCCAGTGGATCCTGACAAGCGCACTGGATTGATGGGGTGATTTTGACAATTGTAACAAACCCATTTTCCTATTAAAAGAAAATAATCACTGTCAAGAATAAATACCTACATGCTTAGATGTTTATAAAATTCAATTATTACCAAATACAGAGGCAAAATCATGTAACCATTCTATAAACATGACATTGTATTTTGTACATTGTGAGTCATCAATCATAACAGGCATAATTGAGGACATGAGGTAAAGGTACAAACATTGGCTGGAGGTGACTCTTTTCTACATTTCTTGATACTTAGGAGGGGAGGGGAGGGGTGCTTGATACAAGAGTGTATGATACAGGCTAATAAAAATCCTTCAGGGAACTATCTTGCCCCTCCCCTTCTGTAAACCAGTCTAGGAGGAGCGGGGATGGCGCAGTGGTGAGAGCACTTGCCTCCCACCAATGTGGCCCGGGTTTGGACCCTGTGTCAAAATTAATGTGGGTTGAGTTTGTTGTTGGTTCTCATCCTTGTTGCCAGGGTTTTTTTTCCGGGTCTCTGGTTTTTCCTGTCTCCTCAAAAACCAACATTTCCAAATTCCAATTTGATCTGGAAACCAAGGGCCACTAGGATTGCCAGCTGGAAGATCAGGATCATCCATGAAGCAGTCTCTCAGTATGGGAGATGGACAACTACAAGATCTCTCTTCCAGGACCTCGTGAGATGCGACAAAAGCAGATCAAGTCAGCTAATGCTGCTTTAGACTATGACCAGTCTCTTTCCGCTCAAGGATAGTCAAAGGAAATGAGTAAGTGAGCAAGTCAGAGCAAAAATTGCCTGCCACATTGCGTGACGTGCATGTTGAGCCGCTAGTGCAGTGACATGCAAGCCACATATCACACAACGCGGCATTCAATTTTGCAGTTGCTCGCTTGTTTGTTTTTTGGTTGCTTGTTCATTTTCCTCAACTATCCTTAAGCAGAACGAGAGACTGCTCGTAGTCTATTAAATTGCTGCTTCATAACCAACTGAACAAGACTGTGACAAACCATGATGCAGTGGTTCATGAATGTCAATCACAAATAGTTTCAGTTTTTCAAAAAGAGATTTAATTGACAAAAGATTCTCACCAATTGGCATTGTCTCCAATGGAGGTACATGGCATTGCATATGATAACCTTTGTCACAAGCGTCACAGAACAGTAAACTACTCTGTAAAAAGAATGTAACATACAATCAGACCACACACGTTATACCCAATCACCACAATTACATGTACATGAAATCAGCCTGTTCATAATTTAAATGATCTACGCCCAGACTCAATGTCAAACAAAACTGAGATTTTAGTATCAATTGAAGTGCTCAGAGCATAACCGTCTTATGTCGAATTTTAGCCGGGTTTTAATTTGTGCATGGGACCTTCAAAAAACTTTATAGGCAGTGTTCTTTGAATGAACTGAAGGCCCCATGCAAATATTGACGTTGTTTAGAGGGAAACAATAGTACCGCCTAAAGTTCGACATAAGATGGTTATGCTCTCAGCCCTTCAATTGAAAACTGATAAATAGTTATGAAATACAGTTTAGATGCCAAGTGCCAGAGGGGAGTTAGTGTTGGTTATTCTAGTCCAAAGAATTCCATAAGAAATGATCTTTGAAAATAGAAAGCAGGCCCTCCAACCAAAACCTACAACAAAAACAAATCTTGCCTTTTGTGATGCATTACATACTACCCAGCTATACCAAACTTAAAACAAATACTCCTGAAAAACTGACATTTTATAGAAAAACAACCATTGTTGAAACACAAGAAAGCCATGATGTGTTGTTATACATGTAGGAGAACAAAATTTAGTATGAATTAGCAAACTGGGCTGCACACACCCTAATTACTGAAAACTCCAAGATGCACCCCTACAGTGTACCTCCAGGGTAAAAAGTAATAAACTTACAGGATCTCCGCTGTCATTACATATAATGCAGGCTTTGCAATCGATGCACTGCCATGCACTGTCATCTGATGTAATTCTTTGCACCAGCTCTGGGGAGTAATTCATGCAACTTGGGTGTGCTGGGAAAAAATTGTTAAAATTGTTACTACTGTAGAACCCATCACTTTGACCACTGAGAGACCATGATAGTTGCATTCACAGGGAGTTCAGATACAAAACAAGAAATTCTGAAGAATTTACAGGCGGCTGATAGTCTCTCCCCCCCCCTGCCTCCCCTTATCCTAAGGAAAACAAAAACTTTAGTAGTTCTTGGTTTCCGGTGACCTGTTATGGACAATTTGCACTTCCAGTATGTAAGGAATTAAGTAATCACTAGCCTGTGTAAATGCTGACCCTTACCAAACCAAATGTCCTCAAAAACAGCGACATCAACATTTAAACACTTACCTTTCCTTAACTTCCATACGCAGCAATACTCAAAACAACAGAATTAGACTCCTCTCTAGCATTAATTTTTTCGTAACCACCACTACTTGAGAAACAGAAGTAAAACAGACTTTTAACATTGGCCTTCAGTGACCTTCTTGGCACAATTAGCCCTTCGTGTACTGTCACGATCTGTCACCATATTCCCTTTAAAAACATGATTTAACATGTCTCCAGCAATTGTAACGTAGTTCCTCAATAAATTCCCTGAAATTTTCTGCGATCATAGATAAAAAATTTACAACAGCAATACCATTGAGGTACACCAAGAGGACTAAACTTCCAGTGACGGACAACGACAGCAAAAGGAATGCAACTTCCATTTTATGAGTCAGTGAGACGTGCACATATGCACGACAGGCACCTAATTAACCCTTCAAGCCCCAGCATCATTATGCAAATTATTTTTACTGGTCTCTATACATTTTGTTGAGAATTAGTTGGGAGAACGTGTTTAAAAAAACAGGACAATTCATCTTTGATGATAACTTCCTAAACTCTCATAACCTGTATGTTTTATAATGCACTGATCATGATATCACAGGGTGAGATTTGATGCTTATCACTAATGAGGTTTAAAGGGTTAATAAATGACTGCTCAAGCTACGACAAGCTAGAAACATTAACATTGTGATATTGAGGATGTTCATGATCACCCGGTCACTTTAATATGGGAGACCCATATAAAATCATCATCGTCATTAACACTGTTGTTATGGTTTTTGTTATTATAATTTATCATTATTACCTTTGTTCCCACAATCCCTGCAGATCAGGAGAGCTTCTGGCTCTCCTCGTCTGTTTGCCTCAGCAGTTTGAAGACAGAAATCACAGACCTGTTCACAGTCTGGAATTTCTCTTTCAGGGCTCTGAAATCAAGCAAAAGAGGTTGAGTTGTTGTTGCTTTTATTTTCTTCCCACATGGCTTAGACTGGGGATCGATATACGACTTTACATTAACAGCACATAGCCTTCCTCTGTCCGTCTGTACAAATGGAGACTCATGATTGCAACTTTTACACGGCATTTTGTAGGTGAACCTTCAAATGGACTAGCACACTATCAAGGGGGGAGTAGTGATATTCCTTGTTTCTTCATGTCAAAAAGCTTGTCTAATAACTGTACTATCAGAACAAAAAACAACTATAAAAATATTTTAAGCCATAATCTAAAAATTTTGGCTTAAAAAATTATGATGGGTAACAAATACTTATTCTCAAATTTATTAATCTTATTTATATTTATATTCAGTATAACGATATCAAACAATGGTTATTGTAACTTGTAGTTCAATCGTTTTCCGGTTTACAGGAAAATTTAAGCTTAAGCTTGCGTATTCGCGCACATTATTTGGTATCAAAATTGTTCCATCCATCCAGGATGTAATATATATCAGCTTAAGACTCGAGGTTTACTTAATTAAATACTTGACGCGGAAATTGAAGTCCACGTCTACAGGCTACTACACGCACGCGTCTGCCTGAAAATGGCAAACAAATACCTTCATAATATCATGTGAAAAGTTACAGCTCCTAATACCATCGGTTCTTATTTGGACGCTAAAGACAGAGTTATCGATCAAGTGCTATCAGAAAGTTTCAACAGGTTTTGATCCAAATAACTTTCGTGGCAAATTCATGTTAGGGAACCCAGTCACATGCAACAGACTACATGTACGAAAGCAAGAGAGTTATCTGGCGAATCGATCCCTCGTCTCGTGTTTTGGAATACAAACCTCTGCTGATTCCAGTAATCGATACATCCCTTCACTCACAGACCAAATGCGGCCATGATCCAGGTCTTCCTTCAATGCGATCTTGATCCTCGCCTTCAGATTATGGTAATACGGATGCCTAGCAGTGATGAATTTCTCTATGTCCACTGCGCTGACGCCGTAACCACGATCAAGCGCTCGAATCGCTTCGCTGACCCATCGGGCAGCTCGCGAAACTTTGCCGGACCCAAGCACTCTGTGCCAACCAGATGCGTTCCGATAGGAAATTGCACCTTTAAAAGACCTCTTTGTGACTATTCCGCTAGCGATAAGCACTCTCAAGTCTTCCTCTGTGTCTCGTTCATCGATTCCGTGACATTTATGCATAGTCCGGCAGATTCGCTCCAAGTCGGGTCGTGATTTCCGACTGCGAAGCAAGTTTATGCATTCTAGAATCCAGTTCATGTATTTTGGACGCTTCTCGGCCATGCTAGGTACAAAAACGCGGCAGAAAACAGTCGAAACGGATTTTTTAGGTTGAACTACGATAACGAAAGTTCCGTTCTGCAAGAGAACGCCGTCAGCTCCACAACCTAGTTTGCATACCGCAAGAAAAATGCAAATTTTTCACGCAAAAACAAACGAAACAGCGCCGCAAAAATTATGACGCGCCCGCGATTCTCGTAAAATAATATCGGCTTCACCACACAACAAATGCGTTGACAAATTTTGCAATGGCGGTTCAGACGTGACTCATCTAGTGTCTATTTTTCGTTTTGAGCTCCATAATGGTTGAATTACGAGCCGACTAAGATCTTCCATAACCTAGGAATGGATACGACGCTCTAAAGTATTAGCTGGCGATAGCTTACGCTTGCTGTAGCGCCAGTGCATGTCAAAAGTGTCTCGGATAACTTCTTAGCCGGGAAGTGTCGGTTTCTTGGATCATTTAATATGCATTCCTGTCGATATTGGCTCAGAGATATATTTGCCACAACATGGAGTTGGTAGGAAGATTGACGAGATAACATCGTAAAATGGAGAATTCGGAAATTCCTCGGTCCGCTTTGGAGAATCCGGAAGGATTGCGTGAAGATGAGGTTAATTTGGATAAGGGCCAACAACTGGAACAGGCGAAGTCGGAAAATTCTGGCTCAAAAAATAGAGATGTGAAAGAGGCTCCACGAAAAAACCGCGCCAGGTCGGCAAAGAAGGAGAGTAGAAAGGAGGTAGGTCTTCTTACAAAACTTCGAGTTTCTAAATGAAGTTGGTAGTGTGCCAGTCTACAAACCCGGGCTTCCTGGTTTGTGTTTGGTGAGGGGGGTGGGGTGGGGATTGGGATGGAGGAGCGAGCTCCTTGACAGAAATAAGATCAAGAAGATGTGAATTAGTTTGCCAATTATG
>Ga0126336_10000295_pt1 | contig 18177 bp, 19 predicted proteins | sample SidCmetagenome_FD_92530 | JGI IMG/M metagenome (GOLD analysis project Ga0126336, IMG submission 92530) | Coral microbial communities from El Islote,Puerto Morelos, Mexico - Siderastrea C C metagenome | ecosystem: Host-associated > Invertebrates > Cnidaria > Coral | place: El Islote,Puerto... | reverse complement strand
TGCTAAATTCTTTCCACCGGGGGATTCATCGTCTCACTTATTGGGCCGTACAACAATCGAAAGGAGATTTTGGCTGTAGCTGGGGGAACTAAGAAGGGGACCGAATAAAAACCAAAAGAAAATGCAACACCCGAAGCAAAATTAAATGGCGTTTTAACGCCTGTCAAGACTGTGTATAATAGAAGCGGTCCAAAAAAGATAGGCTTGACATCCGAGCCATCGATTAATTTAAAAAATCATTTTCATATAATCATGTCTGACAAGAAGCTCCTGAAAACTTTCACCGATGCCACCATACTCACTGGCTTCCCCGCAGCGATCGGTTGGGCCGCCAAGAAAGCTGTTAAAGACAATTAATTTCACCGCTGACCCCAGTGGGGATGTAATGATCTACGTAAAGTTCGCCGCGGTCATGGCCGCTAGCATCACAATGCAGAAGTACCCCGAAGACCAGAAAATTCTTTCAACCCCCAGAGAAATACAAAAAAATATCTAAATATTATACACTATGGCTAGCGTTGCTATGATGGCTGGAGGAGCCTTGCTTAACGCTGTCGCGTTTATTGGACAATTGTCTTGCTCACTACCTCTCCGGAGACGATCCCAATGCCGCAAAAGAAGAAAAAGTGCGGCCTGACAAGGCTCTCGAGGCGTACCAGGCTATCTATGCCAAATATCAAGAAGAACGAACGCATTCGTTTGATTGGATGGCCATCAACGACCGGATCAAACAACAGGCCAAACAAAACCGATCACGCTTTTAAGCTCTACAATTAGGCACTCCAACAGGCCCAACTTACGATGCCCCAAGAGCCAAAATTTTCTGACTTCTACCAGCCCAGCGAGCAGCAGAAACAAGGCGAATTCCTGTTCATCGGCGCTGGCGCACTCGCGTTTGGGTACGCGGCCTTTTGCTTCCTTCAAAATTTTTTCTGCTCCATGAGTACACGATGTACGCAAAACTCGCAAAGGTCTACTACAGCCTGCAGGGGTACTAGAAAGGCCTTGCCGGTTTGAGAAAGCTCGCTGCGGCCCCCAAGGTCTCTGAAGATGCTGCAAAGCAATGGTTGGTCATACAGGCACTTTGGCAGGTCTCTCTCTTCGCGCCACGCTACATTCCTCGGCCAAAATTCGATGTCCCCTCACCCAACGCAGTTCACCAAGCAGACCTTCTTTTTTTTGCCACACGACAAACTGCCGCATGACTGCAAAATTTTCAGATACGCCCTTACCTTTGCCGACGTGGCTAGCCGCTACAAAGAAGCAGAAGCTTGACCTCGAAAGAGTCTGCTGAGGTGGCAAAAGCCTTTTAGAAGATTTACAAACGCCGGCCTTTGAAATGGCCACAACTCCTTCAGGGCGCTGTTACCAAAGAATGGAAAAGTCACAGTTCGACACGGGCGCGTTGACATTCATCGAGAACAGGTAATCTTGGAGCGTTTTAACTGCACTCTGGCGGGGCACCTGTTCGGAAACCAGTATGCTGTCGAAATGCTTCTGCCAGATGACAAAAAAATCGACTGAATGAGTGGCTCGGCTGCCCGCTGTTGTCTCTGCTATAAAAAATGAAGTTACCAGATTGATTGGCAAAAAGCCTGCGGAAGCTATCAAGACCAAGGCCGTTTCTCCCAAGCCCTCGACAAAATACACAAGACCAGTTGGGCTTAACGGAAAAAGCTTCCCTCCCTCGTTAATGTTCGGTATTTGTACTAACGAGGCGAACTTGATGGCGGCAGCACACGCGCTACAGATCCTATTTGGTCTTTGAAGGTTTTTAACATTGAAAAAGCTGTTATAAAGCCGAATGAACCAGTTATTTACCATTTGAGCGATGAGCCCAGGCGCGGCTTTGTCCGTGAGGAACTTATTGTTGTACCCCCTAACACCGAGCTACCTCCAGCTACTGTTGCTAATTAACTTCTTTACGACCGTATGGTAAGGTGCTAACCCTATCGTCCGCGATCCAGCGCTTTGAATCGAACGCGGACGGTTAGATCTTGTTCACGTGCATGCCATAGATCTCATGGCGCTTGCTGCGAAGAATGTTCATTCCATGCCAAAAGGTCTTCTTGTCGAAAAGCGCCTCTTTCTAATTTTCGTGCATTATTTTTTCTTCACAACGCACTCCGGCTTTCATGATGGAGTACATTTTGGGGCGGAGGCACGCGCACTCTGCAATGGCGGTTCCGACACTTTGGTCCTTCATCTTACCCACAACCTTTTTTTTCGCGGTGCTGTAAAGGGGATGGTTTTGTGGATATCTATTTTGTATATTTCTATGTTTTCCCTCATGTTCTTGTAACAATCCTCCCTCTGAACCTCTAGCAGCAGGCTCTCTGTTTCCGTGAAAAGTAGTCACACGGCGGCTCGTACCATTTTTGGTACGTTGTAATAAAAGTCATACATCAGGATCTTGCTATTCTCTAGAATAGTCATCCCTATGTAAGCAGGCTTGTTTACCAACAGCCTGCGTTTGTGCATGTGAATTCTACAAGATCTTTTGAAAATATCACATGCCTTGCGTATAACGGGCTGGCCACCAAACGCCGAATCTTGTCCGCCTCGTTGCTGCGGACAATTTTTATGTTCACTCGGTTTCGCAGGTTTTCCATCGTTTTGCCGAAAACCGAGTTGTTCATCAGCTTGTAAAATTCCTTTTCGAAGTCATTCTTGGCACGCTTTCGGAATTCCGTGTTAATCCGGATGTAAGACCCCATCCAGCAATCTTGTTCGAACTCAAGCACCCGATGCATTCCTTGCTTGAGATAGAACTGCAGGTTTCGGCAGTGAACCAGGTAGTTCTTTTTGTCCTGCAGTGTGAGGACAAGCTTCTCGCCTTTTTGGCCCTCTAAGTCCATTTCTTCCATCAGCCTTCTCTGGCAGGCCGACATCCACACTGCTTCCATGTCTTTTTTCTCTTGCGCCATATATGGATAGCTGTTGTGCTCCGCATGAAGTTCTTCTGGGTACTCCAGGTCCATCTTTAAGACCTCTTTCTCTTTGAGCAGCACCCGCTTCCAGATGAACCCTTTTTAGGGCAGCGGCCTGCTCAGGGTCCATCTGTAGAGGTTGTTGGCGTCGAGATATGCAATGGATTTTCGCAGCCTGCTTGCATCATAATCCGGCGGGTTGTTTGCCTTCGCATAACGCTTGCTCACCATTGCGATGCCGCCCCGCATCCCTGTCTCTATGAAAAGATACTTGTCGACGTCCGTCAAGAGCTCTAGCTCTAGGTTTTGCTCTATTCTGCCCTTCCTCAGCAGTGCGTCCCAGCTCAATCCTGGGGAGGTGTATTAATGCGCGGGAAAGGGAGGGAAAGTTCCCTGATATTCTCAAAAACGTCCGCTAACAGTGCCACGTCAGTTTCTAGATAAATGTCGTGATAATCGCCGAGGCTTTTGCAGCCAAACGCTTCCCACTCCTTTTGGGCGTGCTCGTACTCTTCGTCTGTTATGTGCTTGTGGTTGAGCTTGCTGTAAGACTTTTCTTTTTCTGGCAACTTGGGCTCGTTGAATCTTTCCCATCTGTCCATGTTCTCGTAGGGATAGATCCCCTTTTTGCTCAATAACTTGAGCTTTTCCTCCTTGTTTGCCAGCCATGCCGTTACTTTTAATTCTTCCTGCGAAGCTCAGCTTGCAAGATAATATAGGCTTTTGGGAAGAAAGCCGTAGCCGTCAATGAAACGCAAGCCTCCAACTGAGAAGGAGATATACTTTTCCATGTTGTTGGGGATGCATGTTACTTGCTTTCCTTGCCGCCCCAACACACTCATCAAATGATGCGCGTTAAAACCTTTGAGGTTGTGGAAAAACAACCGGTATGGGCGCCGGCTTGGACCGCTTCTATTTTGCTTTGGGGCCTGCTGCCCTGCTTCCGTACATGCATTTTCTTTGCGACTGGCCGCAATATAGCCCTGTACACAGGATTGGAATCCTGTACACAAGATTGGAATCCAAAAATTCCTCTTTAGCCAGCGAATTTTCGCAAATGTGGCGCTTCGTCGCGCCTTTGTAGCTTGCCCAGTCCTCTGTCGTCTTTACAAAAGGCTGCTTGTCCGCCAGTGCCTCTCTTGTTTTTTCTTCATATTTTAGGAGTTGCAATGTCAGCATCTCTGCGGCGTTTTTGCCTCTGTAGTGCATTGGTCCCCAGGTTTTCCTGTCGCTCGTTACGTTTGTGTATGCGCAGCCGCGCGTTTCTTGCGGACTAGTCTTTTCTGTGTTACTAGCCTCCGGCTCTTTCTCTCTTTCACAGCCTGGAAACTTATTTATCAAAGCCTCCAGATCGGCATAAATCACGAAGGAGGCTTTCATTTCTTTGTGGTAATTCTTGAAATACAGCCTGTTTTCCCCCTCTTTGGGCATCTCTATCCTTGTTGGCCGCTCATTTACTTCCCGGCAATATTTTTTTGTGGTTTTCTAACAAGTCTTCTCATGAAAAACCTGTTAAGCACCTTTCGAAGAAGTGCTTTTTCCCATGGTGCCTTGTTTGATCGTATAGTAAGGCGCTTAGTCTCTTTACATAAGTGTAGTGCAGCCTTTCCCCTGACACAATTAGCATCAAGTTTATTCGCACACTTCTGCTCTTCTCTCACTCAGACGAAAACAACGAAGCTGTTTTCCCCCCAGCCAAAAACATTTATGCCGAGGTTTTCATTTTGCCCCTCAAGCCGGTCTATTTGCGTTATCGCCGTTGGAAAAGTTAAGTCCGGTTTAGTCAATGCCATCTTCGGTCGGATGGCTGGCTACCCTTATTGAGCTTTTACCTGCCGGTGAGGGAAACAACGCCGCTCTTAGTGCCCATTTTAGGCATTCATTATCCCTGTTTTGGACATTTATGATTGCTTTCTTGCTCTGCAGCTTTTGCTGGCATAGTCAAGTATGCGCCTCCACACAATGAATGACAACGTGCAACGTTTAATGTAAGACTCTTGAATTTTTTCTACAACCCAACCCGAACCTCACTCTGACCACGCTTCTATTTTCCCCCTGGTTCTTTCTAAAATTTATCGATTTATCTTTTATTGCGTTGGCGTTTTGTTGGAAGTAGTGGCTCATTGTTTCTCTCACGCCATTTTGTCTTACAATAGAAAATTCAATTTTTAAAGAAATCTGCCCTCCAACAGCGCGTAACTGCTCTAGTTCATTTTCTAAGAGATTGATAAATCTTGACTTGGTTTTATTTGCAAAAACCATAATCCACGTTGCTATTTTGCCCGTGTTTCTGCTTCGCCTCAGAGCTAACACATATGTAAAATGGCGGTTCTGTCTACACATCCGCTGAGTCCTCCATAATTGTGAGCTGGGTGGGAATTATATGGGTCATCGCGGGTGTAAGAGAACCAGCATTTTACATATGTATTCTCGAGCTAAATAATCCAATTGAACATTGTTCAAGGCCACTAGTTCCATACTCTTCTTTTAACGATGTCAGATGTCGTAGAGGACAGCTCGGTTCGAGTCAATCTCCAGCAAGTTCTTAAACTCAGTATGCACAATAACCGTCATATAGACATTCGAGGCAGCTCCAAACTCCAAGATCGATTGAAGGCCAGATGTCGCCAAAGTTGCAGCAAACAGTCTGTTTTGGGGCTGTTTTTGGTAACTGAGGGCAAACGATCTGAAAACAATGTGTTTGGGTAGTATTGGTAAATGTCGCTTGGTTGAAGATAGTGTGTTTTGCAATGCATGTGCATTGTTGCCAAAGTCGTTTAAATTGTGTGCTTTGGGGGCTTTTCACAACTTTTGCCAAATTTTCTGGCAACTGTGTGTTTTTGCTAGTTTTGGTAAAAGTGATTTTTATTTTATGAAAACGGTGTTTTGGCTTGAATGTGCAAAAGTTCCCAAACTTGTAAATGTGACTCGACTTGGTAAAAAAGTATTTTACGGCCTCTAAGGGCAAATGTTACCAAACTTGTATAAAACAGTTTGTTTTCGCTTGTTTTGGCAACTGTTAGACAATTTTAACAAATCTTTGTGTTTTTGTAAGTTTTGGCAAATGTGGCTTAACTTTATAAAAATGGTCTGTTTTTTTGCAGGTGCAAAAAAGTCAAACTCGTTCAAAAGTCTGCTTTCCTTTTTTTAAAACTGGCGAAATTTGATGTAAACCGTCTGTATTTATTTCCTGATTTCTTAAGTGTTGGCCAGTGTGTTAAAAAACGCCTTGGATGGGCAAATGTTACCAAACTTGTGGAAAACAGTCTTCTGTTTCGGCTTATTTTGGCAACTGCGTCCAAACGTTCTGGAAACAATGTGTTTTTGGTAGTGTTGATAAATGTCGCTTCAATTGATGAAGCCACGTTGAAAATAGTCTGTTTTCGTCTTGAATGAGCAAGTGATGCCAAAATTGCTTAAAAAAGGTATTTCATCTTCTTTTGGCATCTGTAGGGCAATTTGATGAAACCCGTCTCTGTTAGCTAGTTTTTGTAAATGTGACTCAACTTGATAAAATACAGTATTTTACGGCTTGTAAGGGCAAATGTTTGAAAACTTGTAGAAAATTTGGCTGCTTCTGGCAACTGTGGAAAAACGTTTTGAAAAATGTGTGGTTTTGGTAGTACTGGTAAATATCGCTTCAATTGATGAAGACAGTGTGTTTTGCCGTACAGGTGTAAAAGTTGCCAAACGCGCTGAAAATAGTCTGTTTTATGAGCTTTCCAAATTTTTTTTGCCAAATTTACGAGATAGTAGGACAAGAGATGGGAGGCCAACCTGTTATTGCTGTGGTAATAAAGGACATTGGCTTGCCAATTGTGTTCTTTGCATAGTAACCCCTCTTCCCCTAATAGCTCCTGGAGTGCTGTCGTAGATAACGTGGCTCCTTTGGAAGTGTGTCTTGTGTCGGAGACCTATGCAAGGTTCATTATGCCCGAAAACACATTTAATCCTAACAATAGAGAAATTTATGAGAAGCCCGTCGCAGTTTCCTGCGAAACCCTTCTCCAGAACCAACCCTAGAGCCCATCTTTATAACGGATGAAAGGAAATTATCCCCAACCCCACGAATTAAAATGAGACCACGGCGAGGTAGCGGGAGTAACAGTCCAATTTCTTATTGATACCTTTTTGCTAAGAGTCTCCTAGGATCCACCTTCTATTTGGAGCCTGGTTGCTTGCAGGCTGTTGACAGTAAGTGGTGAACAGCTGGTGCAGGGAAAATTCTTTTGCCCCTTCCTATTAAGAACACGAATTCCATTGTGAGACCCATGTTATTGAAACTTAGGTTAGGACTTCATTTTTGGTAAGGACTAGTTGCAGCAATAGACGTAGTTATAGATTCAGGGGGTAGTGCCCTATGTCTGCACAAGGTTGATACCCCTACCCCTTCTATCCCCAACGATGAATCTCAGGTACGTGTTCAGTCAGCCTCTCTCATTTCCCCTTATAGGCACGTCTAATCCCGTCTAAATTGGAGGACCACCTTGCTGATAAAACAGGATTAATCGAGCCTAATAATTGTCTTTGGGAACGTTATCAATCACAGCGAGCAGCTCTTTGACCTTAGTTTCCCTTGATAGCCGAGTTCCTTTAAGGCTCTTCAGTCTCACTGGTAAGGCAGTCGCACTTTATAGAGAAACTAATTTGGGGTCTTTTCAAAAGTTAAGCACACATATCGCCACTGTTTCTCTGGAACATGATTCACGTCCCTCAGTAGACGAAGTGATTTAAATCAGAAAGATACCCCTTCTATGTGGACAGATGCTTGTCATGCCGCCTTCCTTCAACTTAAAGAGGCGCTCATAAGCGCCCCTCATTTTGGTGTTCCCTGTTTTGAACTTGCGCTTTCATTTGTACGATGATACCAGCGATGAGGTTAGGCCAAATTTAAAGAAACAAAGTTGTCGTTGCATATGGAGGGCGCGAACTTATCCCTGCATAAAGAAATTATTAGTACCACAAAATCTGAGGCATTTGTTATGATAGCAGCTATAAAAAATTTGCAGCCCTTTTTGCATGGCAGATCTTTCACAGAACATGGTGACCATCAGGCCTTGTGATTGTTAAGGGTGCAACAGGTCGACTGGCTCGTTGGTCTCTTTATTTGCAGCAGTACAAATTTGATATTCAACAAATGTTGATGGGCTTTCACGACGCCCTTATGTTGCCACGACCACCACCGTTGATCTTGGAGGGTTGCAAGTCAAACAGTGCAATAAAATGCAATCAAACATCCTGCTTTACAAGGACACCGTGTTGGAAATCGACTTATTGTAGAAAAATATAAAAATTGTCAGTGACGATGCCTGTGACGATGCCTGTCTTAGTGACCGTGTACAATCTGTACAATCTGTACTGTACAATCTTGCATAGTTAACAAATGTGGCCGAGTAAGACACCTGTTACGAGTGGTGTGCCCCACGAGACCATTTTAGGCTCTTTCCTTTTTCTTCTACGCATAAACTACTAACCTAGCTATGTGCAGACACTGGGTTCCTCTTAGACCGCACCCTATCCTGGAGGGATTGTGTTGAGTTGGGAATAAGAACTCGTCTATATTAAGTATGCTGCGTCGAGCGTGTGAGGTTCTTCCGAAAGCCACTTGTCTAATCACTACAGTTTTGCCGTTGTCTGACTATTGCTCGTCTGTTTGGGACAGCTGTGGTGTTGGGAGCAAGGTTTATCTGGTCATGTTGAACAGACTTATTATCGAAGGTCGATCTGTTGGTGCTGATGAGTTAAAGTCAACGCTCAGCTGGCCCAGCCTACAAGCGCGGAAGTAATATCTAAAGTGCATTTTTGTCGACAAGTGCCTCCATGGCATGACACCATCGTACCTACTCTCAGAGTTTAAACATGTCCATGAAATTCATGGCTATAATACCAGAGGCCATGATCTGCTGCGCCTTTCACTTGCAAAAACAGCTAAGTATCAGAATAAATAATGCTCGCGCATATAATGCCTTGCCTTGAAACATCAGGCAAATTAAGAAGCTTAACGAATTTAAGATTAAGCTTAAACGCCATCCTTAGCAATGATACCTACTATCAGTGATATTTTATTTGTAGATATAACCCATACGTTTAGTTTAGTTTAACGTTATGTCTAGTACATTTATTTTGCTTATAAATTTGTGTTATATCGGGACTCCCTTTAAACTACGTAGCTATACTAAACTGGATGTTCCTCTATTTATTTAGATTTAAAAAATAAATTAATTAAAAAATTTACCAACATTCTTCCTGCTTACATTGCCAAGAAGCCTGCACCACCAACAACGACAGTTGCCTCCCTGCCATCTCCGGAGTCATTCACCACGCATTCAGAGCAGGAATATGCATGACTGGAAGTAGTGGACCTTACTGAGGAAGTGAATAACACTGTCTCAATAAACTGGTCAGCCTATTATCCATCACAAAAGAGAAGTCGACCATTCGACATACTTGCTGCCTCTCCTTCAAGATGAGGCCCATTCCGTTGCCACCGTGAAGCACGCCTTTCAAAAGATCAGCGAAACAGTACGTTTTCTGAATCCTGGACAGACCCCTGTGGTCGCTCCTGTTCACCAAATCCAATGGAAGAGGCCAAACCACCGAGAGGATTAGGTCATCTTGATGTTTGGTCGCATTCATATAGAAATGGCTGCACTGAAATCCATAGGAACTTTACTTCATTGGGTGGACAAGCACTCTTGTTGAGGCAGGGGTTGCCTCAGCTAGTACTGCTGAGGCATCCGTCTGCTTCAAGCGTCACAAGAACACGGCAATCACATCAGATCACAGCATGTTATCTATACAAGCTGAGGGTATCAACATATGACAGCTATAGCAGAGATGCTTCTTAAATATCGGAAGACGTTCTTAACTTTGGAGAGTGGTCTGAGAAACAAAGACTTGAGAGCCCCCAGTTTGAGTTTTGGAGTCTTATTCTTGCTACGGAGCTAGTCGTTCTAACACGTATTCGTTCATTCACAGAAGCAGACTTCGTTTTGTATCGTGGGGCGCTGTCAGATCTTAACCCCCATTTCTTCGCAAACAACAACATCAACTGAGCACGGTGGCTTCCAAGTCAGCTTAGAGACATGATGTCTATCGAACAACAACATCCACAAGTGGCCAGAGAGTTTCGCAGGGGAGACTTTGTGGTTCAGAAATTTTGCAGAAAATTTTTAGCAATTTCCACTTTCTAGATGTGGTGCAAGAAAGAGTGTTCCCAGAGGCGCAAATGCATTCACCCTGGACTAAGCTGCACTGCTTTGTGTAACGATGCATGCAGGTTCCTTGTACAACAGCCATAGTTCGGTCCAAGATCTTCACGAACAGGATAACACGTGGGACATCCGTGCCAGAAGCAGCCGTAAAATTCGTACACCGTGAAGTTTTCAAGATGGAAGCCATCAACGGAGAAAGGGCTACCGGGAACATAACACTCGCCTGCATTGCCCATGTGTTGAATGTAGTGGCGTCTGGTGGGATGGGAATAATCGGAGTAAGCGGGAGCCATCATGTCATGAGCCTCCAGGTCTTCAGCGGTGAGACTGTCCAAAGCCTGACAGGGAAGTTGGTAATCGCAACAGTTGAGCCATTCGAGGGCCACTTGGGATTGGTTGACTTGATTTTGCAATCCACCCACGGGTTTACTGGCAATACTGTTGGGAATCAGGCGGTTCATGCGTAGATGCCGATTGCAGGCCTAGGTAATGGTCACGTGTTCGAAGGAGGTGAATCCCGTTAAGGCTTCAAAAAGGGATTTGAATGTCATGCAACCTTCTTTGAGGAAATTGACATCGGATTCGACCCATTGTTGTAATTGGCCAGCGTGCCCCCTTTCAATCTCTTCCAGCAAATAAATCCATTTATATTGCGCATGTTCCATGTGAATATGTTCACATTCGCATTGCATATATCAATTGGAATTTGGAAATGTTAGTTTTGGAGGAGAGGGGAAAACTGGAGTGCCTCTCAGAGGAAGGACAAGAACCAACAGCAAACTCAATTCACTTAAGATGCCGAGTCAAGGAGTCGAACCTGGGCGGCATTGGTGGGAGGTGAGTGCTTTTATCACTACCATCTCTATTCCCCTTCACGCCCTTTGCTTGACATGGTTTCGGCCATGTAGTAGTCGAGAGCAGGTAGTTCTCCTACGTAACCTTGATGGTGTGGGGTGTTGAACTTGTGAGGAAAGTAGCCTTGTTTGAGTTCCTTGAGACCAAAGGTTTCGGGAAGGAATCAATGAAACGAATGCAGTAGTAAACCGTTTCGGGGATGTTGGATGAGACGGTTTTGCTCAAGGTATTTGTGGACCACAAAATACCCATCGAAAATTGTTGGTGAGGACATAGACTTACCGCGTGGCACGCCGTTTGGCAGCAGGACCTTGTTGGTGTTGGCGTTTGCGTATTCTTTCCTTTTTTGTTCTTGGATTTCTTTGGGGGTGATGAATGTAACAACGATGAGTTTGGGCGTTGAGGTGTTGTCGGCAGAAAGGACGTTCAATGTACGCACAGCTAAAACACTTGCGTCGATTGGCACAGATGCTTTTGTGTGTGACATCAGCAGGTTTACCAATATGTGATTTGGTTTGATGGGCGGCAAAACAGGTGTCTTGAAAAAAGCTACGTCCACAGGCATAACAACGTTTTGTGACTTTGGCACCTCGTTGGTAGGCTTCTAGGAAATCAGGGCAATGGGGTTGTAGTCAGGCTCCACGTGTTCGTTGGGCTTGACAGCAGTATCGTTTCTGATTGTTGTAGGGGTTGAAGCAATGGGCACAGATATAACCGGTACCAAAAACACCAGGGAGACTGGCGATGACAGCAGGATTAATTGCTTGTCCGAGGGAGGACTCCACCATGATGATCTGGTAATCAAAGCGAGGAGGCTAAACCAAACAGCTTTAACTTTTTGTGCCCGCAAGGACCGAAAGGTACGTTGCCTTCGTGATGGAGCAGCAGAGCTTGTTCTTTTTTATTATTCCTTCCATCCCTAAAAGAATAGTATGTAGATTGCTTATCTACTCTGGCTTCGGCCGTTACCAGAGCTCGAGCACACCACAGGACTTCATGGGTTTGGATACGGACAACACTCTGTTTGATCAGTTTGAAGGTTTCATGGTGTTGAGACCCGGTTTGATTTGACGTGGCACACCCGTTCCGCAGGGGATTGACGAACTTGCTGATTGAGAGTTGAAAACTGTCATCCATGTCAAATTGTTCGTTGCTCTTGAGGGCATCAGCCAGGCGTGTAGTCCACCACACTGCCACTCTCCCGCCCGCAAGCCCATCCCCTAAAAATTCTTGGAGAGTCGAATGCAAGTGAGAGTGAGTCCGTCTTCATGGGCAATGTTGGTGATAGACACACAGTAAATGGCTCGTTGCAGTCCTCCTTGGAGAGCTCGCACTAAATGAGGGCGGTCCACAAAATTTCCCGTTTGTCTTAATCACGTATGAAAATGACGGCCATGCCCTCATGTCTTGTGACAGCGCCGGTCGACATAGGGTTGAATATCAAATTCAGACTCCTTGAGCCTAAGGACTGATCCCACCTCCAGTCTGTTCAATGAAATGGGTGTGAAAAACGTTCTGACGTTGAAACGCATCCATGTCTTCATTGCATAACGCATCTTCACTATTTTCTTGTTTGAGAGCGTCCATAGTTTTAAAACATGGAAAAAGTAAGACTTGCTCGCAGGAAAGACCACTAGGACCTGCTTCTTCCTTACCTCCTCCTTCCATGATAGAGTCAAAGACAAAACGGAGTCACAGGGCCGAGGGAGTGCGCTCTTATATAGATGAGAGGTGCCACATAAAAAGAAGAAGGGGAAGGGGTACCTACTCGTTCATTACAGGGAAACGAGGATATTTTGGTGGAGAGGATTTTGGTCTTGCAAATCTCGGCACAACTGAAATCAATGGCGTGTTGCTTGGCGATGCGATCTGAACGGTTGATACCAGGATTGCTACGCCTTAGACGTTTTTCGAACATGGTTCCAGGTTCCAGGTTCCAGGTTCCAAGGCAATGCAATTCTCCAAACTTGGCTAAAAGTTTTTGAATTTCCACATCCCATCCTCGTTGTTTTTCCTTTTCCCCGCTGCCTCGTCCTTGTTGCAGTTTTCTTGGTGTTCATGGCGGTGAAGAATGTAGTCGTTGTCGTAATTTAACAGACGTCGATCTTTTTTCCTGTGGGCCCATTCTTCTTACCCGAAAAGGGTTCCAACTGTTCCACTTCTCAGGAGACCTTGCCCCTTTGCCTTTACCCTGGTGGTGGCCAACTTTTCTTCCGAGGTTTCGTGTCTTTCCCGAACGGCTTGTAAACGAGCGGTGAGTTCCCTGCCACTGCTAATACTGGTTTTGGTAACCTGCAAGTAATCTCTCTCGGGGGATGGGGCGCGAGGGAGCGAAATAGGAGAGAGAGCTTGCAGCGACGTTGCAGGAAGGTGAATATCTGCATCGAAAATTTCAATGCAAAATGCTGATTGGCGGAGATTTAATTTGGAAATGACGTCATGAATCTTCAACAAACGCCGAATCCGACGTAAACAACGAAGCTAAACTTTTTAGAATTAACATTGCCAACGCCAAACCTGCCATCAAAAGCGAAACCGTTAAATATAACTTATACTAAAAATCGAGGGTCATGATGTTAGAAAGAGATTTAGAGCAAAATAGGAAGTTTTTTTCCTTGGGGTTATTTTTAGTTCACAGTGTACTGAATTACTGTGAGTCTCAAAATAAATTGCGCGAGCGATCTGGGAACAAATCGAACCTTTCTTTCGCCCCTTATCCTTGAATTAAAAATTGAAATAGTAAATGAAGCTCATAATGAAACTCAAAGTCAATGACAACTGTTACATGTAAAGAATGTGTAAGAAATAGCGAACATAGTTCGAAGAAAGTTCCAGTTCAAAAGCGCATCGAATTTGCATAACACCTGAAATCTGACTTTCCTTCACGTGCTTTAAACATGTTTGTTACATTGAATCTCGTTTCTGGTTTGCGCGGATTGGTCAAAATCTGACAGCTCAGACAACGGGGAGCCACAGCTGCGCTGGGGGCGGAATTCAAATTCCTGAGACGTCACTGCAAGGTGTCTCTCTTTTTTCCCTCTTTCGCATCCCCACCTCCCGAGAGACCTTGATCGCAAGCTATTGTTTTGGTTGTACTGGTGGATGCTTTGGTGGTGTACTCTTTGCCACTGGTGTTCGCCTTGCCGTTTTTTAAGGGTGGTGTGATTTGAGGTTCAGGGGTGGATGGACTGCCTTTTATCACCCTTTTTAACTATTGTTCCACGGGTCCTGTGGCTAAATCATCTTCTTGGTCGTTTTCTTCACTGTACCGTAGGGCAGCTACAGCTGGCACATCTACGCACACACCCTATGGAAACTGACCTAACTGTTTGGACAGTTTGATCAACTCGTGGGCAATGGGTTTGGTTTGGGCATTGCAAAGGACTGCAGGTTGAGTGGGATCCGCCAGCAGGAGATGTTTTTTGACCGCCGAGGTAGCCGCTTTGTCGAAGAGGGCAGCTACTTCCTTTTGTAATATTAAATGACTTGGGCCAGTTCCTTTTGGGGTATAATGTAGACATTATACTGCAGACATTAGATAATGTAGACATTATTATGCGCAATGGGAAACAAGTTATTCTCGGTGATGGGAGTGACGCAATTGACAACATTGACTCCATGAGAGTAGAGTGTGCCGTTCTCATATTTGTTTTACAATCGTTATCACGAATCTTGCAATCACAATCACAATCACAATCACTATCACTACCAATAACTATGTTATACTTAATTACGAAGAGTGTCGATTTACGGCGAAATATGTAATGCACAAGATGCAAAATAAATAGGGCACACAAGCTAGAAAAATAAATAAATAAATAAATGGAGATCAATCGACCTTCCACACTTTGACTACTAAAACTACTACTAGTACTTTTACTTTGTCGTTTTTTCAATGGATTAAACGATTTCTCGTAATTCAAAGGCTTTGATCATCTCCTGATGTCATATTGCAATATATGACTAATACTTTCTTTACCACCCAGCATTCTTTTCAGAATGAAATTTTGCACTGCTATCGGGTCTTCTAGGGCGCTCTCAAACGTCTTTCTTTCTTACAGGGTGTAATGAATTTGATCGAATGTGACAAACATCTTCGTCGTTTTTAGCGATACTCCACTAGGTTGTCATCAACTATGATTTGATCTTGTATGTAGAGTAATGTGACAAAAAATACTATGATTTGACCATCGTTCAATTCTTAGAGATGAAAAACGAGCGTAACTTGGCCATCGTTTGCATCGTTCTTGCATGTGCCATGATGGGGATTTTGGCCTTCTTAGGGCCTAATATGAAGCCGGTGGTAAAAGCAAAACCAGCCTAACCAAATTCGCTGCAGTAACCAGATATAAGAGCTGCTGTGGACATAACTATTTGAAAGAAAGTCTTCTTCAGTGTAGGTGATTTCAAAACATGATCAAAGTCGGTAAGGCAAAGCAGAGGCAACAGATGAGCTGCACTCTAGTTATCTCAAATTGGAAGGAAGCTCTCAATTATGACTGTATCCGCTTCGCTTGCAATGATGCTTTATGATTTATGATTTCACTTCTAAACATGCTAGCCAACTTATTGGAAGTCTTATTGGGATAATCCGCCTTTTTGAATTGTAACATGTCATCAAACAAGCCTCTGAATTACAGAACAAGGAACTCGTTGGTTATTCTGACTTTTCCGGTTTTATCGGCTGCTAATACTACTCCTAGACTTTCGACTCTCCCTTCTTGGTCCTGGACAACAAAAGGATTACCTACTGATTTCCCTCTTCTAACGGAATTAATGGTTGATTTCTCTTGGAGTGACAACGATAAATTTTTAATATATGTTCACCGTCCCGATTACTCGCCGTGACCTTGCTCTCTTGACTTGTCCTCACGATCGTTTCTTGTTGCCAACTGCTACCTTAAAAAAGCATTTTTCATGATGTTTGTACTTATTTATGTCCACAGCAGGTCTTAAATCTGGTTACTGTAGCGCATTTGGTTAGGCTGGTTTTGCTTTTACAACCGGCTCCATATTAGGCCCTAAAAAGGCCAAAAACCCCATCATGGCACATCCAAGAACGGCGCAAACGATGGCCAAGTTACGCTCGTTTTTCAGGTCTAAGAATTGAACGATGATCAAATCATAGTATTTTTTTATATTACTATACATACAAGATCAAAGTCTCATAAGTAAGGTATGGTAAACCACCATGCGAGACCTCCTTTTGATGTACAGGTTGTGATTGGCAGAGTAGGAAAACACGTGACAAAAGGGAGGGATATGATTAGTTCAGCGGGTAGACGGCAGACATTCCGAAAGTAAAAAAGCGGAAATGACGTTATATTGGATGCCCATATAAGGACAATCTGTTAATGACAAATCACCATGTCAACCCTCTTTTTTTCATGAACTCAAATCACATGTCAGAGAAAAGATTCCTACCTCCAACGTTTGGGTTATGAGCGCAACGTGCTTCCCTTGCACCACCCTTCCATTTTTTACCCTGTCTGAGAATCGAACCCTGATTGCTGTGGCCACAACACAGTCTCTAGAGCATTAGACCAACAGAGCAACCCCGTGTGAGGAAAGGTTTTGTGAACATATAACAAGTGAAGAAAACAATAACAATCGAAAAATGACGTACGAGAGTTTTTCATAGACGACGACGTCTCTTGCATAATTTTACATTGTGCGTAATTCCTTTCAGAGCTTGATTCCCCAACTTGAGAAAACTAGTGGCGAACGTGGGATTGGGACCGGAGAGCACCAGCGTCACCCCTCAGAAAACTTGTCCACGGTTCTTGGTTTTCTTCGAAACAAACCACTACATCGTTGTGATTCTCTCTTTTCTTTTTGACTTTTTGATGACGACGACGTCGCTGGCAATCCATCCTCTATGTTTCCTGGTAACCGTAGCGGGAGGTTTGGTAGGTAATGGGATTAATGACTCTTCAGTCGTAGGCCAGCTTTTAGTATTTGTTTTCAGTGAAGGTGTACAGGTCATGAGTTTTGGCGTCCCGTACAATTTGATGCGTTTTGATGACTTGGGCTTGGCGCAGTTCCTTTGGTGGATGTTGGAATTCGTCGAGCACGTTGTTTCGTATGACGTCATAATTGTGTTTTGCCTTCGCTTTTGAGTAAGAAGCCACGTTCTTTGCATCCGACTTTGTCGTTCTTGGTCTTGTACCATAATTCTTGGGGCCACTGGACAGGAATTCCAGGATGTTATGATTTCCTTTTAATTCACTGGTAATCTCAAAGGACAAGATTGGGTTGTCCTGGATGATCTATAGATGACGAAGTCCGTGTAGAAGTAGAGCACGCGTTCTCCTAGGAGTTCTGGGGCTTCATAGAGACGAAGCCGCGCCTAACAGGCGACAAAGATTTCAAAGAAACAGGCGACAAAGAAACAGGCGACAAAGATTTCGGGTTGGGTGACATGAGAATGTCTTCTTGTTGGTAGTGAAAGTGGATTTCGTCTCGAGCCTCGTTGATGACGAAGGCGTGGTGAACATCGGTCTTGTCTATGTCCAGGAAACGATGAAATTGAACCGGGTCCATGAATTCCAGGCCTTGAGTCTTGTTGAGTTGTGGTCCAAATTTACCCCACATGGAGTTGAGCATCATTTTGGCGAGGACTCATATTTCTCTTGGCATCGGCCATTTGTTGAAGGAGGGTATCCACCCGTAGTCCACCACGCCGCCATTCTCTCGCCCGCAACCCCCATCCCCTAAATTTGCTGGAGAGTCGATTGCAACTGAGCGTGAAGTACAATCGGTCTTAACCTCGGATTAAATGGTCTTAATCAAGTGTGAGAATGATGTTGATGTACTTCCATCTTGTCACTGCGCCAGTCCACATTGGGTTGAATATCAAATTCAAAGACTCCTTGAGCCTGAGAACTGATGCCACCTCAACTCTGTTCAATGAAAAGCACACAGAGGTTTAAACGTATCCATGACTTTATTGCATAACGCATCTTCGCTATTTTCTTGTTCGAGTGTCAATGCCTTATGACATAGAAAAGACAAGACTTCCTCGCGTGAAAGGCCCCTAGGACCTGCTTCTTCTTCATCGCCTCCTTCCACGATCGAGTCTAGGAAAAAAACGGAGTCACAGAGCAGGGGGGATTACGCTCTTATACAGATGGGAGGTGTCACCCAACAAAAAAGGAGAAGGAGGTGGGGGTACCCAC
>Ga0126336_10000294_pt1 | contig 18179 bp, 11 predicted proteins | sample SidCmetagenome_FD_92530 | JGI IMG/M metagenome (GOLD analysis project Ga0126336, IMG submission 92530) | Coral microbial communities from El Islote,Puerto Morelos, Mexico - Siderastrea C C metagenome | ecosystem: Host-associated > Invertebrates > Cnidaria > Coral | place: El Islote,Puerto... | reverse complement strand
TTTGGCCACCCCCCCCCAAAAAAAGGGTTTCCCTTCCCCCCGGCCCCCCCCCCCCCCCCACCCCCCAAAAATTCCCCCCCCCCCCCCCGGCCTCACAGACGAAGACAGATACCGTATATTGCCCTTTTTTAAGTCTTTGACATTAACCATGACGTCCATGGCTAAAAAAGATTCTTTCATGATAATGTTATTAAGAACTGGGAATAAAAATGATAAATGTTAAGATGATTTTGTACAATTTTTCAGGTATTGTGGAGTTCATGACCCAGCATCTGTTGTTCAGTGCATTCAGTGTAAGAAGTGGTTTTGTAATGGCCGAGGGAACACTGCTGGCAGGTACTGTCTCGGGCAATTTATTACCCAGAAGCTAAGGTTTAAACTTTTCATTGGCTATCTGTATTAGGTAGAGCAGTTGCTGTTAGTAATTCTTAAGTTTGATAACATTGTTTTATGATAAATTTTTCTATTAATTTTATGTTGAGAACTGAGAGAGCTAAGCTATAGAGTTTAACTGTAGTAATGAGATTCTGTACACTTACATTTTAGAATATTATTATCACTCAATTAATGCTTGTAAAAACTCTTTTTTGTTATGCTGTTAGTTTACTGTATCTTTAAACACAATTTAATTTATTTTAAATTTAATACATTTAATTTACTTTTGAGCTAAACCTGGTTCCTGGTAGTTTTACCTTGTAGTTCAATGGTCATTATTTTCTGGCTGAATACAAGTTTACTCACTGCATCTGTCGTCAATTTGTTTTGGAATAAATTTGTATTTTTAACTTAGTATTATTATTTTTTTCACAGCCATATTGTAAACCATTTGGTCAGAGCCAAGCACAAAGAGGTGACACTTCATAAGGATGGTCCTCTGGGAGAGACAATCTTGGAATGTTACAACTGTGCCTGTCGCAACGTGTTTTTGTTGGGCTTTATCCCAGCCAAGGCTGACTCTGTTGTGGTGCTACTATGTAGGTCAGTATGTAACTCTTAAAGAGCTGTAAGTGTTGCTTTGCAGTTGCTGAGATTTGAATTTACTGGAAAACACAGCCTTGACCTCGGGTCTTTTCATTACCTCAAAAACTCCCTTTGTGGCCAATATTGAGCTTTCCATCATGTTAGTTTAATTCCCTGAAACATATTTGGAGACACTTGACCTATTATTTGCAAGGGTGTTTTCTCACTGCCCCTTTGACTACAGAGGAGAACATAGCCTAGGGCAAGGCTGTGGAAAACATTCTTCTCACAAACTGCAGGTATTCTGAATGCTAGTACAAGTTCACGGCTTCTTGAGGCGCACAGTTATGATCTTATTCAAGTTTTGTGTCATGATTTTTTAGGCAACCTTGTGCAACACAGAGCAACTCAAAGGATATGAATTGGTGAGTGTAACATCCAGAACAACAATGAATGACAATTTTCAATTATTTAATCACTGTAATTACTTGACTTAATTGAATATCGGTCATTGGACAATGTCCGACTAAAATCGGCCCATGTCCAACAAAATCTTAACGTCGGTCAGGCATTATGTCCGGACAAATTTTTTTTACCAAATTAGTAAGTAAATAAAGATAAGAAACAATTATTTCAAAAAGACTTCCACCTAAAAATAATAATTCAAAAAAAAGTCAGACCACATTTCTGTTTTGTCTGACCAAAATGGAGATTGGTCGGACATATGTCCTTTCAAGAAAGAAAAATTATTTGTAGCCCTGTTATTATTTTTATAATCCATGTTTGTTTTGAATCAGGGATCAAGCCCAGTGGCAGCCGCTGATCAGTGACCGCTGCTTTCTATCATGGCTTGTCAAAGTTCCTCCTGATGAGGACCAGCTGAGAGCAAGACAGGTACAGTAAGCTTTTGTATGACATTAGACCCAAAGCTTGGAAACACTGCCCTGACCTTTTCGCAGTTTTGAGGCTGGAGTTGACTTTGTTTTGCTACAACCTTCCTGGTTTTCATATGTAAATGATGACTGAAACTTGCCAGCATGAGAACAACATGTTTGGCATTTGAAAAGCGGGAAGGTTTGTATCAAAATGAAGTCAACTCCAGCCTCACATTTACTCAATGGCAGGTACTTCACACTCACAGCTGTATAGGAAATTCAAATGACCTCTTTTGACTTTTATTATTTGACAGATCTCAGCCCAGCAAATAAACAAGCTTGAGGAACTCTGGAAGGTTTGAGAATTTATTTCCTGAACATGTATTCCAGTCTATATGGTTTCTTTTCTTGTTTAATCAATATATTTATACAAGTGTTTTCCATCACAGTGAAAGCTGTCTAACTGTGAACCTTCAAATCTTCTCTTTCAGGATAACCCGGAAGCTAAGTTAGAAGATTTAGATAAGCCTGGAGTTGATGATGAACCACAACAAGTTCTTCTAAGGTTTGCAACTTTTTTAGCTTTGAGATTAATGTGGATTACTGAGGTCCAGAAAATCTGGAGCTCAAAACTCTTGCTTCCTTCTAAGTACAGCTAATGATTGGTTCTTCTTTTATCCGTGCAGGTATGAGGATGCTTATCAGTATCAGAACATCTTTGGCCCACTTGTAAAACTGGAGGCAGATTATGACAAGAAACTCAAAGAGTCTCAGGTAATTCAACTCCCTTGCAACATTTTCTAATAATGGGAATAGCTCTCGTGCTTCTTCTCTCATGCTTATTTGAACTGTGAGTTTTAAATGTGTGTGGCAAAGTAGCACCCAAATCATTGGTCACACCTTGATACATGTAAATGTCTCAACATTTCAGGGAAAGAAACTGTTTTCTCTGCTATTTTTTTAATACTTTGTGTCCTTCTACATGTGTGTAGTTGTAAGTGTTAATAGCTGGTGTTATAAGCGTGTGACTGTACAAGCCTTGTACAGTTGTCAAACAAATATTCTATTTAATTCTGCCACTGTTTTTATTTAAAGTTCCTTGCAATATGTGATTAATGATTTGGAAACTGAACTTTGGTAACAGATCTGATGCAATTCTTTTGTTTCTCACCTGTAGACCCAAGATAACATTGTCGTTCGCTGGGATATTGGTCTCAACAAGAAGAGGATTGCATATTTCACTTTTCCTAAAACAAACGATGACATGCGGCTGATGCCTGGTGATGAACTGCGCCTGAGATATGTTGGTGAATTGCACAAACCCTGGCAGGGTGTTGGTCATGTTATCAAAGTGCCAAACAGTATCCTACTGAAAAATACTAAAATAAAAACCATTCATCCTATTTTAGCACATTGAAAGTATGATAAAAATAAATGATAATATAAATTGGAACTGCAGTGGAAATCCACAAGTGGCTTTTCCTACTCATTGTTTCCAGATCAAATTAGAAATACTGCTGTTTGTGGAGGAAACAAGAAACTGAACAACATGTTTAAAAAAACTTTTTGGAGCAGGGACAAGAACCTACAACAAACTCAGCCCCCAACTGATACTGAGATAGTGATTGTTCTCAACTCTCTGCCATCTTGGTAAGCCTAGCATCATCCTTCATTCCCTACTTACAGTGCATTTTGCTGCAGACACAGTTTCTCCTCTCCATAAAATACAATGTAGATGTTTCCTTAACACAGTGTTCTTCAGACTTTGGTGAAGAAGTTGGAATTGAGTTGCGCAGCAATCTTGGTGCTCCAGTGGAATGCACCCATAACTTTGTGGTGGACTTCGTGTGGAAATCAACCTCTTTTGACAGGTGCAAATAACATGCTTGTTGTTGTTTTTGTTGCCAAAAATTGTTCAGAATTCCTCTGTGAGATTTAAGTAGATACTCATTGTCAAATAGTAACTGTTGACATTTTGTGTTCTTCATGACTTTTTAACAGGATGCAGACAGGTATGAAGACATTTGCTGTTGATGAGACTTCAGTCAGTGGCTACATATATCACAAGCTCCTGGGACATGAAGTGGAGGAACAGGTTGTCAAGTGCCAGCTGCCTAAAAGGTTGGTTTTGCCAAAAGAGGGACACTTGATTCAAGACAAAATTTGTATCATAGTCATGAAATAATCTTAACACAGTTAAATCAAAATTCTAAACATAATAATATTGAACATGTTTTCTGGAATATTATTTTTATAATATTTCTTTTTTTCTATAAAGATTTGCTCAGTATTTTACATGACATTAAACGTTTTTTGCACACTTGGATGAGTGCCTTTAAATATCTAGCATTGCTTGTCGGTATTACTGTGTTATCTTAGGTTCTCAGCTCAAGGTCTACCGGAACTGAACCATTCACAAGTGTATGCGGTGAAGACTGTGCTGCAAAGGCCACTTAGTCTTATTCAGGTCAGTATAGTACCAAGTATGCCATTGGAACCAGGTTGAAAATTTGTATTCATACAAATATTCACAATGGGCTGAAGTATATTGCTTAGTCCTAGACCCAGCTTTATTTTAAGACCACCTTTCTTTTGTGTTTCGTCTTTTTTTTTCATCTTGACCTTGAGTTGTGGTTGTGCTTTACCTAGCTTAACAGAAAACTCGCTATTTTATACCACAGGTAGCCAAAGCTTGAGTTATGACTGAAAATTAATAAAATTTTATGAAATAAACAGTGTTTCTTTGTTTATATCTTCCGTACTTGCTATCTATACTTGCCTTTACCGGCGTATAGTTGTTTTTCAACTATGGATTCATTCAGGTTTGAGGAAATTGTGAGTGGAAATGGCACATTTCAAGACTTAGAGCTCATTTAGTGAAAAGAGGTATGCTTTTGTGCTGGTGAAATGGCAGATTAGTGTGCAACCTTGCATAATATTATAATACTAATTGGGAGCAAAACTTAGAAAGACGCTTGTTCTCGCTTGGAGAGCGAATTTTTGCCCTAGATAGCAAGTACGCAAGATATAAACAAAGAAACACTGTTTATTTCATAAAATTTTATTAATTTTCAGTCATAACTCAAGCTTTGGCTACCAGTGTTTATACTAACAAGTTTTTCATCACATTTTTCTGTTGACACAGGGACCCCCAGGCACTGGTAAAACAGTGACATCAGCTAGCGTAGTGTATCACTTGGCAAAACAGAATAATGGGTGAGTCATGTTATTTGTCACCTCATATCCAATATGGTTAAATACTTTAGTCAGTTCTTGCGATTGCCTCTAAAATGACAATCACTAGACAAGTATTAAAAGCATTTGTTCAGACCCTATGTCTGACCGGCCTTTTAATTATCGTGGACAAATTTGAGCAACTGTTATGAATTTGAAGCTCTGAATCAAGGTTATGAAAATCCATGTTCATCTAAAAGATCACTTTTAAAGATCAAAGGGAGTGATGATTTCTGTTTGTTCAATTTGCAGCCAAGTATTGGTTTGTGCTCCAAGTAACATTGCAGTGGATCAACTGACAGAGAAGATACACAAGACAGGACTCAAGGTGCTGTTAGACACATAGATGGACATGATTGTATTCCCTGCTGAGATTATTCTTGTCCAAGCGTTCATGTTCAGCATGCATTTAACTGTCTTAGCCCTTGTAGATGCAGCCCTCTCAGAATATTTTGTATTAGTAGGCGGGGGTAAAATTAAGTGTAAAATAAGCAATAATTGACCGTAGACAGCAAAATTGCCAACTGCCAACTCATTTTGAGATATAACTGTAGGCTACGTTGTTGTTCTGTGTGGCTGCCATATGTAACTTTTCTGTGTTTTGTGAAACATTTCCAAAAGAGCTCCCAATATTTTATTTTCTGTAAAATTGTTTGTTGTGGCCCAATTCCCCACTTAGGGAAACATGGAAATTGATGATGAAAATTGTTATTTGATTTGATTTTGTGATAGGTGGTAAGACTGTGTGCCAAGAGTAGGGAGGCAATTGACTCACCTGTGGCATTCCTTGCTCTCCACAATCAAGTGCGCAACATGGACAGTGTTCCTGAACTTCAAAAGCTCCAGCAGCTGAAAGATGAGCAGGGTGAGCTGTCTGCTGCTGATGAGAAGAGATACCGCTCCCTCAAGAGGAACTGTGAACGAGACCTGCTGCAGGTCAGTGACCACGAACTAAAATCTTCATCCCATCACGGGGCATTCCTTTCCCTTGACTTCACTCTTTCTGTACATAGATTGAAGGTGGTAAGCATTGCCACTCTGTGAAATGTTCAAAAAGAACCAGCAACCCAAAAGCACTGGTTTGAATGATTACACTTTAGGAATTCAACCACAGACTCATAATTAAGAACCACCTTGTACAGTACAATAAACAGCACCGCAGGAAAGTACTGCTCAACAGTTTTCATTTGATTGATGTGATACTAAAGTGACCTTGTTTTGTTCAGCATGCAGATGTGATCTGCACCACCTGTGTGGGTGCTGGTGATCCTCGTCTGTCCAAGTTCAGGTTCCGTACAGTGTTGATTGACGAGTCAACCCAGGCAACTGAACCAGAATGCATGGTGCCAGTGGTACTGGGCTGCAAGCAGGTTAGTTGATTGTCAGGTGTTTTATTAGTGTTAAAGTTGAAAGCTATGGCAAGCTCAAGGTATATGCATTGTCTGTTCATCCAAGTGTGCACTAGCAGAGCAATGGTAGATTGTTTGTGAGTGTAGGCATCTAAAGCATGTTACAAATTTGTGAGAAATTACTAAACTTTGCAAGCATCATGGGGTTTATAGATCTCATTTGTTGGAAATGATAAAATGTGATTTAGGTTGCGCTCAGGTTTTCTTGATCGGCTACTGCTAACCATTTATACACCTTAGAGGAGGGAGGCATGCTGGCGCAATTAATAAATGTGATGTCAAAGACTAAGGCTTGATGCACATACCTTCAGATTTAACTTACAACAGTTGCAAGGTGCAATTCACAAGACCACTGTAGCTCCACTATCATCATAGCCTCTGCAAAATGCCATACCTCAAACTGTCTGCACATTGCTTAGGATGAAAGGCAAAACATTCTGGATAATGGTCATGATACGTTGTATTTGTCAAGTGTGCAAGAAATAATTGACATTGTTCTTGTTTTGTACAGCTGATCCTGGTTGGAGATCACTGCCAGCTGGGCCCTGTCGTGATGTGTAAGAAAGCAGCCAAGTAAGCACATCTGTCCTTTAACCCCTCACCCCATTATCTTAAATTGTTATTATAAAAGTTTCCTGCATAGTGTTTTGTTTATTCACACACAATGCACAAAAATACATAAATTATTAAATACAGGAATTATGAAGTACTAAGATACGAATGATTGAAGGTTTGGTTCTGCCCACAAATAGCAGAAGCTAATCGAGGTGGATGGAGTTACAAGGCAACCGCAGTCACAATTACATAAGGATAATTAAATAATCACAATTACAATTACAATTAAATAAGGATACCTTAATACTAAATAACTATACATGTACACATTAATTGACAACATATAAGAATACTATGGAATTAGCTTTTATGATTCCAAACTCATTAACAACCAATTCCGAACTGAGACTTCAAAACAATTCTCAACGGAGAAAAAAAAAGAAAGGAGAAGTGACCCACCCACTGACAAGGTCTTTCACTTGTGACATTCATGTGCCCTTTATGCATCTTGCAACTGTTGCTGGCATGTAGTGAAGGAACAGGGTTCACTCGGTCATGGAAAGGTCATGGAAAGTCATCAAATTTGAAATTTACATTTTAGGCCTGGGAAAGTCATGGAAATGAGAAAAATTTGTTTAGGTCGTGGAAAAGTCATGGAATTTCAGATTTTTCCCGAAATTGTTTTTTAGCTGATGGTGGAAAAGTAAAAAAATTTAGGAAACTTTTTGTCATGCATCAAAACGTTCAGCCAGTGGGGCATTGCATTCAAAGCTTTCACCAGTTCTCCTGTCAATTTTGAGGTCATGGAAAAGTCATGAAATTTTCTTTCCCAATTTCTTTGTGAACCCTGAAGAACGGTTCAGTTTTCTCTTGATTCTAGAGATAAAAAACATTTTTTATGTCAACATATTATTTTGTCTGATTATTTTCACCAGTGCTGGTCTGTCTCAGTCGTTGTTTGAACGCCTGGTGGTTCTTGGAATCCGCCCCATTCGTCTGCAAGTCCAGTACCGTATGCACCCTGCTTTGAGCGAGTTCCCATCCAATCTGTTTTATGATGGAACACTTCAGAATGGAGTGACTGTCGGTTAGTATTTAGGAATGTACTGTTTGTGTGCTTGTAATAAAGTGACACACTTTTTTAAAATTAAATTGCCTACGTTTGTGAGATTGATAACCAAGTTAGAGTTTGTGGTTAGTTTTCAGGTGAACAACTCAAAGGCAGCACTGAACTTGAGTTGGCTTTTGCCAAGCTATCCTCGAGCTGTGATTTGAAAGTCGCGCACTTGTTGCGCTGTAAAACCGTCATTTTCCTGTGACATTACTTTTCTTCTTTTTCGTCAGCTGAGCGTCAACAATCAGGAATTGACTTTCCATGGGCTGTTCCTGATAAGCCAATGTTCTTCTATGCCACCATGGGCCAAGAGGAAATTGCATCTTCTGGGACGTCCTACCTTAACAGGTGCTTATAAATAGCTGGTATTAACTTCTCTTTCTTTTGTAGTAGCTGTAACTGGCTGACACAAGCACTCTTATGCCCTTGATTTCAGAAGATTTTGAATTCACAGAAATCATGCAAAATTAGCCAATGAAATGTTCGCAATATTCAGTGGGTCATGTATTAAAAATATTAAGGGAAGCAAATAGGTTTTAGTTCAATAAATAGAGTTTATCATTGACACAATGCAATAACAAAAAGAAGAGTCCTTGTCAACTGTCATCACAACTGCTACTACCATACATTTTTGAAAGTTTGTGAGCGGTGCGTTTTGTTACATGTCTTTTCTGTGTATTGATTTATGTTCACAAATGTTTGACTTTGCGCAAAAATGTCAAATGTAAAAGCCACACAAAAATAAAAGGCACGTGGGTAGTATCCTGGATGATAGTGTGCTCTAAATACACCTTATTCAGTGTTTTGGTAGATGATACGCACAGATATTTTACACGTTGCGTAGTATTTTTCCCAGCCCGGCAGGGGAAAGCGAATAATGAGTAAAATGTCCGCACATATTATGGCCGAAAAACACCGAATGAGAGGTTTGTTATTCCACAGTATTTTGTTGCCGCTTCGTCCTCCTTCAGCAAAGAACTGGTCAAACTGGGATTGTACAGTGCAGTACGCTGGCATGTTTTGTGCGTTGTCTTGCCCTTATACAGTAAAATGACACAACAGTGGTCAGGAATAATATACGTGTTTATTGTACAGGACTGAAGCTGCAAATGTGGAGAAGATTGCCACTCGTTTCCTTCGTGCTGGAGTGAAGCCAGAGCAGATTGGAGTGATCACTCCATACGAGGGCCAGAGAGCCTACCTTGTACAGTACATGCAGTTCAGTGGCTCTCTTCATGCCAATCTGTACCTGGTAAGTTACAAACTTGAAATACTAATTTTCGGTACATTGGAACCTCTGTAATACAGGGAAGCATCAGTGGAACAGAGATGGGTGTCCAGACAATTTTGGTCTCTCTGAAACCAAGCGAACTATCCTTATCAGGACTATCCATAAGGGAGAGATGTCCATATTATAGAGGTTTCCACAAAGAGAAGTTCGACTGAATGTGCTTCTTATCAGGTCCAGTGACTTCCCCCCCCCACCCCTCCCCCCCAGGTTTCCTCTCCGAGGCATTATTTTTTAGCATAATATCCAGTGCTATAGATATAAATATCATTATTTAATTCGTACTGAGTAAGAAGTTACTAAAGTAATGGTACACTTGTGCCAAGATCTTGGCACATGTGGTACCAATAATTCACATAGAGATGTTTTCAACTTTGTTTGTGATCACAGGAAATCGAGGTGGCCAGTGTAGATGCCTTCCAGGGACGAGAGAAAGATTACATTATCCTGTCTTGTGTGCGATCTAACGAACATCAGGTAAAGTAACGGTGAATTTGTTAGCAAAATGTTCAAATCGGCCTCAAGTACTACATTACAAGAAATCGAAAACTTAAACTGAAAATTAGTGACGTTAGGAATAAAACAAGACACCAGCAGTAACCATGTCTCTACCGTTGTTAATACAGTAAATGTCAGGTTCTGGCTACTTTCTGTTAATAGCACTATGCCTCTCCATTTTAAAAAAAAAGGATGAAAGATTTTTGTTCTGCAGGGAAATCGGATGTGGTGATGTGCTGATCATGGCTTGCGTAGCTGGCGGTATTGTATGCGAAGGTATATAGGTTTGGCGGCGGAGCTGCCATGAGCGATGTAAGCCGCGAGAAAATACCGCGTGATTTCAAACTGCTTCTCCCCATTCCCTTCGCTGCTCCGCCGCTCGAACTTCGTGCAAACAATCTCGGCAGCTTCGCAGGCTGTGCTGATCAGATCAAACGTTAACTTTGTGTACACTGTTTTGTGTTACTTTTTTAACTTTCCGATATTCTTACTTTCTCTTGTTTCCTATTTCTTCGCAGGGCATCGGTTTCTTGAATGATCCAAGACGTCTGAATGTAGCCTTGACTCGTGCAAAGTAGGTCTTGTCTTAGTTTCATGAGAGTGCGTAACGTTTTGATAATTAGCTTTTTGGTTGTACAGATGTTAATCTAGGTTTACTTTTTACACAGGTATGGTATCATTGTCATTGGCAATCCCAAGATTTTGTCCAGAGTAAGTTACCATAATGAAATTTAGTAGAAATTTTAGCTTTTATTACATAAGCGAAATGTGAGCTGCAATGAAAGTAAGGTTTTGTACAATTTCCATTCACTTACCAAGATTTGCGTCAATTCCTGGCATCTTTTTATGTATTGATGAATCCATTTAAAATTCTCAGCCAGTTAACTTCCAAATTATCGCTATGCGCCCAACTTTTCTTCTTTTTGTATCCCATACTATTTTCTTTCTTGATTCACCAGTCAATGGAAAAACTAGCACAATTTGTAAGAACTAGAACACGTTTCATTGTAAAGAAAACTAGTACGAAACTTGCTTTCATCTCTCTTGTGGTTTCTGCAGCAACCCTTGTGGAACCATCTGCTTAACTACTACAAGGAGAACAAAGCTTTGATGGAAGGTGAGTTTGAGTTGTGCCTTTCTCGTGCGATGCCATGCGTTATATGTTAAATGTGACGGTTTTTGTTGCTTTGCAGGGCCCCTGAACAATCTGAAGGAGAGCATGATCCAGTTTAGCAAACCAAGGAAGCTTGTTAACCGCACCAACCCGGTAAGGAGACTTTTAACCTTTTTCTTGTAACCATTTCTTTTACGGATCAACTTCAAGTAGTCTGTCGCGTTTCTCAGAGGTACCATAGTAGAATGATAATCAAATGGCACTAGAATGTATAAGCGAACGCTCACCACGTGAAGACTTGAGGCAAATCTCCTTTTCTCTCCTGGCGTGCGTTTCTCCAAAACCCCGAAACCTTTCGGGTCGATTTCGGGCACGATAATTGACACTGTATCTTGTAAACAAAGAAGTTTCTAAACACTGAACTTTGCTGTAAGTTAAAACGTTTCTTATCTTAAAGACCTGGTAAAATAACAACTTTGAAGAGTGAGTGGTTCGTATTTTTACTAATGGCTTTTCGGGGCTTTCGAGAAACGCGCTCCTGCTGGGGCCCGTTTCTCGAGAACTTTTCGGGCCCGGGAAACTATTCTATGAGCACATGGTTTACCTTAAAGATTCGAATTTTGCTGGTTTTTAAAACTAAGCAGTAAAATTGTAAGTTGACAAAGCAACTCTAGCTGGTTTGCGGGTTAAAAGCTACACCACTATTCCACAGGTTTTGATTTTAAAATTTTGCTCCGGGCCCGAAAAGTTACCGTAACTTTCGAGAAACGGGCCCCTGGCCTGCTTTAAGTTCTTTGCGTGTTTTGCTTCTCATTTTGCTTCCCCTCGAGGTAGAAAAAAGAGAGTATGCTCATAGGCTGTTGTTCGTGGCATCAAGCACCTTTTTTGTTACAATCCTGTTATCCTAGAATTGACTTAAGCTGAAGTGTTCAATGAAGTGTTCATTGCTGAAGCGCATGTCTTTCTGTAGTTGTAACAAACTGAATCTGTTCAGATGTTCGCGATAAACTCCTTCTTCCGTATGTCTGCCAAGTCTTACGTGCTTATTGCTGCATTTCAAATTTTCAAGTTAGCTCACTTTTTCTTAATCCTATCTTAACAAAGGTTTGATTAATACTCACGATTCTTGTTCCTCGTGTTGTCAGGGAGGCCGTTTTATGAGCACCACCATGTTCGATGCCCGTGAGGCTCTGATCCGCGGCAGTGTGTATGATCGACAGATGCCCCAAGCACCAATGGACCCTGCTGCCTTCCATGACACCTACTTCCACACCCACGACCGTCTGAGCTACATTGGCGCTGAGCGTACCATCCCTCCTGCGGCTGCCGCTAGGATCCCGGTACCCGTGGGAATGTTTATCCCCCCTGTACCTCCCCCACATCACAACTACTTTGGACAGGTAAGTTTTTTTTCTAAGCAAAGGTTTATACCCCCTCACCCCCAGTGCCTGTGGAACTGTTAATGTCCCTGTGCCTTTCCCATTTTAAACAAAAGTTCCAAGTTACAGTTGTTTCCAGTACGGTGTAATAACTCTTTTGACTAAAATACAGTAGCTCACTTTGCGTTCTGAATAAAACTCTCTCTCTAAAGAAGGTGGGGGGGGGGGGTATAAATCGCAAATCGTTTTTATCAAACATCCATGGGATGCCCTTATGACAGCATTTCAAATCACTACACATTCATCTGATTTAAGGTTCTCAAGTTCTTATTTTCCCTTTTTTCTTAGCCTCTGGCTGGTCGTATGCCTCATGGTCGTCCAGTTCAGCAGCCCCGGCAGCGAAACCAGCGAACCCATCACCCCCATCAGCCAATGCCTTATGCTCCTCACATGCCAGCCAGCCAGGCAAGCCAGGTACGAATAACTCTCTTACTGTTAGTGTTTTGTTTAATATTTTTGTCCGTTGTAGAAAAAGTCGTTCGTGCCCAAGTCTAACTCAGTCAGAATAGAAGAAAGTGAATTGAAGCGCGCACCTCAGCACGGTAGTTCACTGGATTAGGAGAAACTGAATGAAGAAGTTGAATTTGAAGGAAAAAAACCTGAACAACAGAAAAATTAAGCAGTCGAATGTCAGTTGCTTATCTGACGTTTTACTTGTTTTTTTCGCGCCCCTGTGGGGCTTGTAAGTTAAACTTTTCTCAGGTATAGACTTGCTCCAAGTCGCTCGTTTTGATTGTAGAGGACGCGCGCGTGTCCACGAGCGTGAATCAAAATGGTGGCTGGTTCTGTGGAACGATCACGTTTCGCAGACAATCCAGGTGCATTGCACTGCGCGCAGCACACGCAAATTTCCCGCGCCTGTTTTGCAATCTTCTTAAAGTTTCTTTTGTCCGCTCCAAAAAATGAGCCACTTGGAGTGAGTCTTTTTATTGCAGGCTTCCTTGACCCTAACTGTTATTTGTGTATGTGCAGGATGCTTCTCAGCCGCTGTCTCAGGGCCCTCTGACCCAAGGTGGTATGTCCATGAGTCAGCCCATGGCCTCGCAGCCCCTGTCACAGCCTGACCTGTCTCAAGACAGTTATCTGGGAGACGATTTCAACCTGAAATCCCAGGCAGATGCGGTGCTGTCCCAGGACTCCACCTACCAGGGGGAGAGGGGAGGTTACATGAACTCCTTACCAGACTACTCCCAGCCAAACTATGCCTCCCAGTACTGAAGTGCGAGCCTCCCGGCTGATAAGGGGGCACGTCACCACCTGGCAGCCGTCGCTAAGGCAACCAGCTTGGAACCGCCTTGCGAAAGCCACACCCTTGCTATGCCCCGCACGTAAGGGTGTGTCCTTAACCTTCAAATGAAACCAGAGTAAAGAGAAGACGAGAAGAGGAGTTGAGAAATTTTTTGGCCGTTTTAATAACGGCAGATCTTAACGGTTTTGACGTCGCAATGGGAAAAAAAGACCGATGTTTTGAACTATGACTGAGTTTTCTAGAAGATTCTTGAACTGAGGAACAAAAGTCTTGCTGGTTTGATGGACAATCGACTTTGGGAAGACACAATGAAATGAAACAGCGGTAGCCACATCTAGCTGTAACGTTACCAACTTAAAGTGACAAATCTCTCAAGTGTAAGCAGCGCTCTTATTTGAATGGACAGCCAGTTTATTGTTCTTTATCTTGACATTACTCGTTCTTTAGCCGCTAGGCAGCCACCAGTTCATGTAGAAACGCGTGCGGTTCTCACTTTTTTCAAGGACATTCAACCGAACGACGTTGTGTACCATGAAGCCGCAAAAAGAGAAGTTCAAGAGAAACGTGCTGATAATGGTGTATTTCAGTCGACTCTCGATATAACCAACTAGAAAGAAACTTACTGGCGGGATTCTCAATTCAAATGAGCGAAACAAATGGAAGTCGTTGCGTCAGTGGTCTGCGAACTGTTCTATTAAGAAGCTGATAGTCTTGAAATTTTAACACTTGAATTCTATCTGCTCGATCCAACTGGACAAAGACAACAGTTCTTGTTCATTGCATGTCGGCTTTATCCGACATTTGTTTCGTTTAGTCAAAGAACAGATAACACTGAAGATAGGCCGGTGCACCATCTGACAAAGATCTTTCCAAACTGGCTCTTTGACCTACGTCTTTCGGAGGAACTGACCTATGTATAAATATCAGCGGGCTTTTATAAACCTGCAGCCCTTCAGTGCCATGCCAGTGAAACATCAGAGATCTAACCGCCCACGATACATTTTACGCTTCAAGTGAATCCATGTTTTCTCTTCCGCTGCTGCTGTTGTTAAAACAGGACAAGGAATCTTTTGGTGGAATCGGACATTTTACTTGGATTTGTCTATTGAAAAACGGACAGGTGTATGTTTTGCGATCTCAGGAAACGATGGATGCGCGTCCCGTAAAGGTTGTTCGAAACGGGTGTTGTTTCTACGCCCCTTAAATTTTATATGTTGTGATTCCATTGTAGGTTTTGAATCTCATTAGTTTAAAGATGTGTGTAGTTGAACAAGTCAGTTTAACATTGCCCTCTTTATGTGACAATGTATTTGGGGGCAGTGCCGTTGATGGGTGGTGAAATTTTACCGAAATTATTATTATGCAATGCAATGTTGTAGACAAGTTTAAGACAAGTAGACAACGAACTCAGTTTTCTTTGAGGTGAACTGTTACGAAGAGAATCCTAGTTGAGAGTTCGGCTAAGAGAAACTGAGGGCGATGAGTGTATTTTTTAAGAGAAATCTGCTGTGGTCTTGTTGCAAATACCTATGAATGCATTCTTAACCCTCCAAGCCCCAGTAGTGATCAATATCTAACTTCCCCTAACAGTAATACTACAAAGTCAAGAAGGAAATGATCACCAAAGACGAAATGTCTTGATGTGCAAACAAATTCTCCCAACATATGTGATAAAAAATGTGTGAAGGCTAGTGAGGAGAATATGCATGTTGATGTTGGGGTTTAAAGGTTTAAGCTCAAGCCATAGGAGAACGATATTCGAGGAGAGTTCAGAATCTGAAAGCCAAAGAGAGTCAGTGACGGTACGTAAGAGTTACAGGAAAAACAAGAGTGATAGTTCAAACTTTCATCGATTGTACTGAAAATTTGAGCAGATTCAAACTCTTCGAGAATGTCGGAATTTCGGGCCAAGTTAGGATTCTCGAAAAATATCATTCTCGTTGGCCAGGCTTTAAGTAATAAGAAGTGTTAATGGCGAGGGACCAAAAGCTGAAAGTTGGTTGCAAGACTGCGGATGTTGGTGGAAGTTAGCTTGCACAGCCCACGAAGTTATGAACGTGCGTGGCCTTGGAATAATAGGTCCATAGCGAGTGTGAATACGGACACTGGACTAGAGAGGGACGCTAAAAATACATTACCCTCGAGCATAAGCTTTTGAGAGAAAAAAGTCGCACTAAACTCGAACTACAAGCCCTTTTTTACTCTCAATTTTGAATTGAGATCACATTCAGGTGCTGTTCAACGATTGGAGAACCAAATAACAGTTTTTCTTTAAACCACAGCAGATTTCTAGCAATAGCTGCCATTTTCTCAAATCTAGACAACAACTGTGTTGAAGATTGATTTCACTTAGCTACGAATTTTCAAATTATTGGCATCTTTTTAAGTGCTCTGTGATGCAAAAATAAACTTCCTCCACTGGAATCAGTCTAGTTTGTTTAGGAGCTGGTGTTAACCGGCGAGACTGCTGTTACTTTTGTGTTTGATGGCTTCCGCGCGCTTAGCAAGACGAAAGCGGTGGCAGTTTTGCATTCTACATGTTGTATTTTTCATTTCTGTCTCAAATTAAGGACGGTACCTCCTAATATAGAGGTATTTTTGTAAAGGTTATGAATATGGGGAAAACTTAGATCTTAGCAAGTGTTATTGGAATCCAAAAAGAAAAATGTGGGTAACCACTTATTTTTCAGAAATAACTAAACAACCAAACTTCTAAAGAAGCTTGAAAATACAAAGAATGTGTGGCAATTTCTTTCCAAATTTAAGCTTAATTATCTCCGAAAAATGTGGGCTACCCCCCCAATTTTCTTTTTGGATTCTGATAGCCCTTGCTAAGATCTGCTTTTTCCACATATCCATAAACCGCGCAAAAATACCTTTGTATTAGTAGGCAAATTCCTTAAAGAACTTGTATGTCTCGGACCATACCCGAGATGCGCAGAACGTATGCGCAGTAACAAAAGGAGGCTCCGTCCTTAACGAGCGCACGAAGTATTTTCTGAAAATGTCGACAGTAACCTTGATGATACCCTGGGTGATATCCGGGTCTGCTAGGAATTCGATTGTTTTCACACAGTCCCAGTCCTGGTGAAACACTCACGAGTGGGTACAATTTCCATTTCTATATCTATCTATATCTATCAACTTTATTGGTATCAAAATTTACAATAATAATTAAATTAAAAAAAAAAAAAAGGACCAAAAAGGAATTGCGCGAACGGGAGAATAATGTTACCCATGCGAGGCGCAACCCTAAAAAACTAGTATGGTGATAAAAATCTTAAATTTAAAAAAAAAATACAATAAATCTAATTAATTACTTATATATTAATTTCACTTATCGAGCAATCAAGCTCTGTTGTTCAAGCAGCCTCGAACAGTGGAATTTTTCCCATCCCGACATCTGGCTAAGGTTGATGTCTTGGGCGAAAAACGACAGAAAACTTGCAAAAAGGAATGATTTTATATTATCGCTACAAGAGACGGGAGACTACAGTTAAGTGAAATAAGAGTGGAAAAATGTCTGGAGAAAGGTTTTTAGCCTTACTGCTTTAGCACATCCTGAAAAGCTTATCAAGAGAATTTGGATTTATTAACGGCGTTGACAAGGTCAATTGACCCGACCGTAAAGACTTTGAATTTGAATTCGAATTCGAATTTCTTTACGGTGGCCAAATTTGCCTTACCAACTCACTTGATAAATGCAAATTGCTGTGTTTCACTTCGTCACCGACACAGCACCACAGTTTCTTTAGAAACTAACCCTAATATAGCTTATGCAGAGCTGCATTCCCTTGTCCCCGGGTGTTACTTTTCTTCGCGTCTTTCAAAATGCTCTATGCTGTTTGTTTTTTTCCAACACGTCAGAAGTTACGTTGATATGGATATAATGCAAAGAATTCAATTCCCAAATGATTGAAATGCAAGTATACTGAAGTAAGGTAGGAGTCGGTCTATTCTTCGAATGAACACAACAACTTTGACCTGTTTTAACTCACCAGCAAACGAAGAGGTTTAGTGAATTATTTTCGAAATTCACCAAGAAAATGAAGTTATCTTGGATAGCTATGATTATCAGTAATTCATTGTTGTATTACTTCATTCACTTCCCGTCCAACGGACTAATTTTAACCAGGGCATAAACTGTCCCGGAAGATGACCACACGACTCAAAAGCAAACGTCCTCCAAACCAAGGTATTCTAGCTTTATTTTCAAAAACTGTTTGGCTTTATTGGAGCTTTGTATGTTTATCATACCCCAATTATTTTGTTTGGTATTACTTTTATACCAGTTTTAATCTCTTTGAGCTCTGCCCTGTTTATTTAAGGAGGCTCGCAACAGTTTTTTTGGCCTTGGAGTGTATCTTTTGAAGTCAAAATTTCGCATAGAAGATAAACTTCGATTTCTTTGATACTACACCACCTTTTCAATAATTGATCAAAG